>Ga0182013_10000313_pt1 | contig 66301 bp, 54 predicted proteins | sample 612S2MmetaG_FD_120487 | JGI IMG/M metagenome (GOLD analysis project Ga0182013, IMG submission 120487) | Permafrost microbial communities from Stordalen Mire, Sweden - 612S2M metaG | ecosystem: Environmental > Terrestrial > Soil > Wetlands > Permafrost | place: Sweden: Stordalen | collected... | reverse complement strand
GGCACCACTCCGTTAGATGAGAGCTTCCGGTTGTTCTTTGCGGCGTTACGAGCTCGACTTCGGCAGTGACTGCACCCACTTCTCCACCTTTCCCAAAATGCCCCAGGCGGTGATGCCCAGAAAGACGGGGATTGCCGCACTGCCCAGTCCCGCCCAAGAGCCGACGATCGGGATGTTCGTCGATAACGTAGGCCCGGCGCTCTGCAACACCGCTGTCAACGTGGCGCCGATGATTCCGATGGCACTCTTCTTGCCATCGAGCAGATTGCCGATTGTTTGACCCAATGCCCCATTCACCTGGCCTAGGACTTTTTGTCCCGTGGGACTGCCGGCAACAGCGCTGAGGATGCTGATGAACTGCTGAATCTGATCTTGCGAGGGCGCCGACGGCGGCGTTGCTCCCGGCTGGTTGGACTTCGCGTTCGCGGCAAGCGTCAAAACTTGCTGGATGAGTAAGGCTAAATTGACCTGTGCCGCGGGCGTCGCCGCAGGAGCGGCCGTCGTCGTTGCTGCAGGAATAGTCGTGGTACCGGCCATCATCACCTCCAGCTGATTGATCAGTTGTTGAATCTGACTGAGCGCGGGGCTCGTCGTGGCTGCCTGCGGTGTCGGTTCGGGCTGCGAGCCATCGACGAATTCCCAATCGACAATTCCCTTACCTGCAATGCCGATTGCGCTCGCTGCGGCGGGTGTGAGATCGATGCCCGCGAGATTGGTTTTGCGGCCGGTGTTGTCGACACCGGACTCGGCCTCCGGACGCGTGCCGGTTTGCCAGTACGGATCGTCGGTGTTCCACGGCCCGACGTCGACAATCTTGCAGACGACGGATTTTCCCGCGTTCCAAACACAGACGTTCGGCCGCGCGCCCGGAAAGTGATAGGGCAGCGCAACACCAAGTTCCGTGTCGGTGATAACGTGGCCGTCATAGGCGCTCGTCTCGTGATCCGCGACGCCGCCAAACACAGTCGCGGTAATGCCGCTGTTGAGTTTGACCGTGAGTGGCGGGCTGGCAACGACCGGAACGCTGATCGTAGCGGCCGGCGGACGGTAGATTCCAAGGCACTGGGTTATGGCGTAGTTCGATAGCTTGACCTCGTTGCTCTGGTTGCCGCCGCGGCAAACGTAACAATCGCCCTGCGTCTGCTCATAGAGCGTCACGTGGTGGTCGCTGCCGCCGAAGTAGAATACCAATACGTCGCCGGGCTGCGGCGAGGTGACAGGCGTGCCGAATTGCTTCCAGGCCAACGCATAGAGGAATTTGTCGGTATCGGTCGCGCCGAACACCGGCTTTATCCCGTTTATCGCCATGCAGTATCCGACCGTAAGTCCGCACCAGGCGATTGAATCATTGGTATAGTTGGCGCAGTAGGGCGCCATGTCGGGAAACAGTTCGCCGATCTTCTGAGCCCATCCCACGATGACGGCATTGTCGTTGACCGCATTGGTCCCATCGATTTGCCGCATCGTTGCCAGCCAAGCGGGAACGGCATCAGGCATGACATCTCTCCACACAAGCCGTCGTACTGAAGAGCCGGACAAGGCCGGAGACGTTCATCGCGATCGCCGGTTGGAACGCCTGCGATCCTGTCTCGCAAATGTCGCGAGTAATTCCGGCCCGCGACGGAGTCGTCAGATAATTTGCATCTGAAAAACGCGCATCATGCGTCGCGCGCGGCCCGTTCATGCTTCGCGGGCGTCGCGGGATGCCAAACCACCGTCTGGTTTGCGCAGCGGACAACATGGTAACACTGAACGCGCAGACCGACGCGCCCGCCCCTCTGGTATGGCGATTACTTGAGCAACTTTCGATTGTGACGTCAAGGCGCGCACTTCGCGGTGCCGCAAAAAATATGCGGCATGGCCCGTTCGGCTAAATCACTGGCAATACGGCGCGCGACATGTAGAGAAACAGCGCCGCGCCGAGGAGGCCGATCAACCCGGCGAGCGCCAGATCGAATCGCTCGCCCGGGCTCGGCACGTTAGCTGCTGAATCGATGTCCTTTGCGGTCCTCACGAAGCGGAGCCCTGCAAGAACGATTATCGCCACGCCGATGGCGATGAATGCAAGGCCCGCCCAATTGGCGAAGGCCTGACCGGTGAACGCTTGACCCCGCGGCGCAATTTGTTGCTGCGCCAGTTGCGGGACGGCGTATTTGAGAAACAAATCGAAACGCTCGATCAGGAAACCGAACGCCATCACCGCGATCGCAGTGCGGACCCAGGCGAGAAAGGTTCGTTCGTTGGCGGCGTGGTCGCTAAAACGCTTGATCATTGGACTGCCCCAGAAAACTGCCGGCTCGACTATAACGCCGCGGCATCCTGCGCGCTTGCCGACTCTGCCATAAACGGGCAGGCTCTTCTTAATGAATCAGCGCTAAAAACCGTGTCGATGGGGAGTGAAAAGCATGGCCGATGGTGCAGCCAAACGTCCGAGTCGCGGCCGCTGGTACATCCTGCTGTTGATCAGCGTGATGTACCTCATTACCTATCTCGACCGCGTCAACATCTCGACCGCGGCGCCGCTCATCAGCAAGGAATATGGCTTCGACAACATCACGATGGGCTACATCTTTAGCGCCTTCGTATGGGCCTATGCGCTGTTCCAGGTTCCCGGCGGCTGGCTGAGCGACCGGTTCGGCGCCCGCGGCGTGCTCAGCATCGTCGTCGCCTATTGGTCGATCATGACTGCCGCCACCGCCGGCGCCTTCAGCTCCACGTCGTTCATCGCGATCCGATTCCTGTTCGGTATGGGCGAGGCCGGCGCGTTCCCCGGCGCCACCCGCGCGATGCAGCTTTGGTACCCTCAGAAGGAACGCGGCTTTGTGCAAGGCGTCACCCATAGCGCCAGCCGCGCGGGCGCTGCGATCGCGCCACCGTTGGTATTGCTGATCATGGTCAATCTCGGCTGGCGCTGGGCGTTCTTCATTTGCGGAGCGATCGGCTTAGTGTGGAGTCTGTGGTGGAGCTTGAGCTACCGCAACCTGCCGGAAGAGCACGGTCTGGTGAACCCAGAGGAACTGGAAGCCATCCGCGGCCGCGATCAGACCGGGGCCATCAAGCCGCCGCCGATGGAAAGGCAGACCAAGGTGCCATGGAGCACGCTGTTGCGGTCGCCGAACATGTGGGCGATCATGCTGGCTTATTTCACTTACGTTTATTGCCTGTGGATTTTTCTGAGCTGGCTGACGAAATACCTCATCGACGTTCGGCATTTCACCTTGCTCAAAGGCGGCCTACTGGCATCGCTGCCACTGTGGGCTGGCGTGGTGGGCGACACGGCGGGGGGTCTCGCGACCGATTGGCTATTGAAGCGGACAGGCAGCGCCAGGATCGGCCGCCGCGTCGTCGCGATCACAGGCCTGCTCGGCTGCGCGATGTTCATTGTTCCGGCGGCGCTCGCCGAAGACCCCTACACCGCCGTTTTCTGTCTCACCGCCGCTATGTTCTTTTTGGAGTGCACCATCGGACCATCCTGGGCGGTGCCGATGGATACCGGCGGCAAATATTCCGGGACGGTATCCGGAATGATGAACATGGCGGGAAACTTCGGCGGTGCGATCTCGCCGATTGTGTTCGGCTATCTGGCCGAAGGCGGCAATTGGGAAGCGCCGTTCATCGTCGCCGCCGGCCTCCTTGTCGTCGGCGCCGCGGTGTGGGCGTTCTGGCTCGATCCCGACAAGAATATCCTTACCAGCGGCTACGCGTCGCACGACCGGGCCGCGGAAGCCCTTCGCTGAGGAATCGTGAAAAGCCGGCGTCGGCGGATTATGCCCGCCGGCGCACCGGCTCCGCAGCAATCCGCGCGAAGGTCGACATGATCTTCAATCCGGCTCTGACCGAGCCGCGCAGCGAGCCCGCGACCTTGGAGTGGCCGCCGAGGCGGCGGCGGTAGGCGACCGGCAGTTCGAGGATCCGCAAGCCGGCGCGCGCCGCCCGCATCTGCATTTCGAGATTCCAGCCATAAGTCAGTTCGCGCATGCCGAGCGTCAGCAAAGTGTCGCGGCGGATGGCTCGAAAGGCGCACATATCGGTGTAACGCACGCCGTAAAGCAATTTCGTCAGCCAGCCGGCAATAAGGCCTGCCGCGATTTGATGCCACGCCATGCTGCCCTTTTCACGCTCGCCACGCGCGCGCGAAGCGATGACGAAGTCGCAAGTGCCGGCGCGGATCGGCGCGATCAGCTCAGCGATGGCTGCCGGGTCGTCGGCGCCATCGCCGTCCATGAAGACGATGATATCGGCGCCGTCGGCCGCTTGCGCGCCGGTCAGGCAGGCCAGGCCGTAGCCGCGGCCGACGCCGATGACCTCGGCACCGGAGCGTTGCGCGGCCTCCTGGGTGCCGTCGCTCGAGCCGCCGTCGACCACGACGATCCAGCCGACGATGGCACGCGGTAATTCGGCGACAACCGCGCCGATCGACTCCACTTCATTGAAGGTCGGAATGACGACGGCCACGGAGCCCGCAGGCGGCATCGCTACAGGCTCCAGCGCAAGCCGCAACTGGCGCAAGCGTCAGGCGGCTTATCCGATTTGAGCGCCTTGCGGAAATCGCTATAGGCCGGCCCGGTCCAGATCTCGCGCAAGCTCTGCTGAGTGGCGTCGCCGAGCGTGTAATTCTCATAGCCGCGTTGCGAGAACGGCGCGATGCAGCACGGCAGCGCGCGGCCATTGGCGGTGAAATACATCACCGTCCATGGCCTTCGGCACAGCGACCACGGCGAGCCATTGCTTTTGGAACCCTCTTCGTCGGTGCGCTTTAAACTGATACCGGGCTCCGACGCGCCGCCCGAGGCGCTGAAGGTGACGCCGAGCGTTGCGGCAAGCGCCGCGGCGCGATCGATATGCACCGCTTCCTCAGCCGACAGCTGCTCATAGAGCGCCTGATCCGGCCGCGCCAGGCCGATGGCGTTGTCCTGGAAGAACACGAGCCGCTGCAAATGCACTTCCTTGACGCCGGTCTCCGCCGCGACGCGGACAAAATCCGGCAATTCCTCGATGGTTTCGCGCAACCCGGTGAGCCACGCCGAGACCCGCGGCTTTGAATGCCCCTCGCGTTCCTGCAACTCGCGGAAGGCGCGCACGTTCTTCAGGATGCGATGGAAATAATTCTTGCCGCGGACCGCACGATAAGATTCCGCATTCGCCGCGTCGAACGACACGCGAAGCTCATCCAAGTCCGCGCCGATCAATGCGCGGCCGTTCTTCTCATTGAGCACCGTGCCGTTGGTATTGAACAGCACATAGGTGCCGCGGTCTTTCAGATAACGCACCATGCGCGGCAGATGTTTGACCAACATCGGTTCACCGACGCCGTGCAGCACGGCGCGGTGCAATTGCGGAATTTGATCGACGATCGAGGTGAACAGCTGCCAGCTCATGTCGGCCGGCGGCTCCAATTCCTCATAGGTGCGCGGACAGGTCGTGCAGAGCAGATTGCAGCGGTTGGTCGTTTCCAGATAAAGGCAAACCGGATCGTGCTCGGGAATGTCGCGGTCCGCCTGCACGCTCTCGAAATAGCGTTTGGGATCGACTGCCGTTTTCGTTGTCGCCCTTTGCATCACCGTTTCACCCCTTGAATTGCGGATAGCGCGCCGTTCATGCGCGCGCTTCGTCCGCCTGCCGGCCGCTATCAGCGCGGCGACCGAAATCATGTTCGCGCCAAAGCCGATTCAACAGTTTTGCCGTCTGCGCGGCGTAGTGCGGCGCATGGCCGGCCGGCCGGCGACCATCCAGAGGTTCGCCGGCAAGCTCATCCTTGAGCCGGCGCAAGTCGTCGATGTCGTCGACGTCGTACCAGACCGACAGATGATGGACTTCGAGATTGATCTCGCGCGCCCGTTCCAGCGTCTGTGCGGCAACCTGCTCGGTGCTCCAGGCGATGTCCTCGAACATGCGGCGGTGTGCGGTTTTGAGGCCGAGCAGATAATAGCCGCCGTCGCTCGAGGGCCCGAGCACGGCGCGGTCGCCCGGTCGCGCCAAGGCCTCGGCGGCTTCGATCAAAAACGCAGTCGGCAATGTCGGACTGTCGGCATTGAGCACGACGGCCGAGCCGTGGCCGCGCGCTAGAAGCTCCCGAATCGTATGATGCAGGCAAGCACCGAAATTGGGCAACCAGGCGCCGATCAAACCGATCGCGCCGGGCAGCGTGCGGCGGAAGAAGTCCTCCGATCCGGGCGGGCCGTGGGCGGCGTAGCCGGCGATGCCGGCAGGCGGCGCCGCATGGCGCGCGGCCAGCAGCACATTGTCGGCGACATCCCGCAGAAACGCGGTGTTCAACGCCGCCGCCTCATCGAAGCTCAGCGGCGGCACCAGCCTTGTCTTGGCGCGTCCCGGGGTCGAGGCCTTGGCCATGAAGGCGATGCCGCAACTACCCGCAACCGAGGCGGTCGCCGCTCCGGAGTCGGCAGCTAAAATGGATTTATCATCGGAAGAATTGCCGGCGAATCGACCTGTAAGAGTCATGCGATGCCCCCTGATCGATCGCCCAACGCACTATGGTTGAAATGCCAAAACTGCCCGAAATGGGCCAATCACTTCCGGCTCATTCTCTACAAGCCTCGAATCACGGAAAAGTTATACTCTTCACAAATTTGTGATCGCCCACGGGCGATTAGTCGCCGCCAAGAGCGCCGTGGCTCGGCGAAGGGCCAGCCACATTACCCACGCAGAGGCGCAGCGGCATATTCCCGGCAACCAAAAGTGTCTTCGATCCCACGAGATCGATGGCGCCGGCTTCGTCGGCGCCGTCGTCACGATTGCGGTCAATACCGCACGCCGCGCGAGGAAGACTGCAGGCGCATGCGCCGTGCCCATCGATCAACAACGCCACGCGACTTTGTGAAGCGGTCCTGCTTGCGCATGAAATAGCGCGCCCGTAGGGTCGTCATGTCCTGAAATCGTGGAAACTCGATGTCGACAGCGACCATCGAATCAAGTGCTCCCACGGGGCATCGTCTGCACCCGGTTGCGCTTCGCATCATGCATTGGATCAATGCCGTCGCAATTTTTATCATGATCGGCAGCGGATGGAAGATTTATAACGACGACGCGATTTTCGGTTTTCATTTTCCCGATGCCGTGGTGATCGGCAAATGGGCACAATATGGCTTGCAATGGCATTTCTTCGGTATGTGGATTTTCGTGCTCAACGGGCTTGCTTATCTCAGCTACGGGATCGCATCCGGCCGTTTCCGGCAAAAGCTGTTTCCCATTTCCCTCGGCGAGATTCTGGCGACCGTCGGCGACGCGTTGCGCCTGCGGCTGAGCCACGATAATCTGACACATTACAACGCCGTACAAAAAATCCTCTATCTCGGCGTCATGCTGATCGGCGTTCTGATCGTGATTTCCGGGCTGGCGCTGTGGAAGCCGGTGCAATTCTCCGAGCTTGCAGACCTGTTCGGTGATTTCCAAACCATTCGGCTGGTGCACTTCCTCTGCATGTCGGCCATCGTGGCCTTCATCGTCGTGCACGTGTCGCTGGCGCTTCTGGTGCCGAAAAGCCTCCTCGCCATGGTCACCGGCGGCCCGACCGTCGATGAGGCGAAGCCGCGCAGCACCGTCGCGTCACCAATCGAAGCAACGCCTTGAAATGGTGATCGGGATGCCGATTCGAAACCGCCCGCCATCAATGTTCCGTCCCACCAAGCCGATTGATCAAAGCGGACTGACCGAACACCGCGCGCTAGTGGAGGCTATCAATCGCCGCGGTGTGTTGCGCGGCGCGGTCAGTCTCGGCGCGCTGACTATGCTGACCGGCTGCGATGTCAGCGAAAACGATTCCGTGCAGCAAGCCCTGCGCACTGTGTCGGCCTGGAACGATCGCGTGCAGGAAGCGATTTTCCGGCCGCATCATCTGGCACCGACATATCGCGCCTCGCAAGTGGCCAAGCCGCCGCGCTTCAACGCCCATTTCTCGATCGACGAGGTCAAGCCCATCGACGGCGTGTCCTGGCAATTGGAATTGGCTGGCCGCATCGCCGACAAGCGGTCATGGACGGCGCAACAGCTTTACCAACTGCCGGAGCAGGAGATCATCATCCGCCATGTCTGCGTCGAGGGCTGGGACTATATCGGACAATGGTCCGGACCCAATCTGCGCGCCTTCCTCGAGCGCGTCGGCGCCGATCTCACTGCAAAATACATCTACTTCATCTGCAATGACGACTTTACCGAGAGCATCGACATGGCGACGGCGCTGCATCCGCAAACCATCCTCGCCACCAAATACGCCGGCGATAGGCTTGCCGATCCATTCGGCTATCCGTTGCGGCTGCGGACCTCGACCAAGCTCGGCTACAAGAACGCGAAATGGATCAAGGCGATCGAGGTCACCAACGATTACCGCGAGACGTTCTGGAGCAAGCAGGGCTTTAACTGGTTCGCCGGGATCTAATGCGGCTGCGCACCATCCACGACCTTCACATAAATCCGCCATTGCTCGTCGCGCAATTCCGCCAGCCGATAATCGGGACTGGCGGCGAACGGATCGTTGCCCCAGGCTCCATCCTGCGGCACCACAACGATGACGTCGCAGGCGAATTTCTTCGCCATGTCGTCGACGTCGGCCGGCCTACCTGATCCGGCGAAGACGCGGACGAATTGCGCATTGATAGCCTCCCGGCGGTCGGCCGGGAGCGCCGCAAAGGCGAGCGCCAATTCGCGGCCGGCAAAGCATGAACTGCGGTCGGCAACGAGCGCCCAGCTTATATTCACCGGCCACGTCGTCAGGTCTTGCAAATAGAGCGGGTTATTGGCGACGCGCGCGGTGGGCGCAGCATAGCGCCGTACCGCGGCCCACAGATCCGGCGTCTGCGCGAAAGTCGAAGCATCCGGCGCCGGCGTGCCGGCGATATTGGAGCGGATCAGCGAAACGGTATCCGGCAGGCTGAGAAGCAGCCCACCGAGCGCTGTCGCTGCGATCAGTCCGCGTCGCGGCGCGCGCATCGTTCCCGCGGCCGCGCCCGCAATCAGGATCATGGCGGCGGGCAGCACGGCGCGCAGGCCGAGATCGTTGTTGTCGCCGAGCGTGCCGACCAGAAGCCAGGATATTGCGAGACCCGCGCCGGCCAGCGCGACGAGGACCGCCACGGCAGTCCTTTCCGGTCCCCTGGTCGTGGCGCGCAACGCCGCCACGAGCGCAATCGCGCCGGCGACGAAGCAAGCCGGGAACTCGATCGGCAGCAGAATGAGCCAATAGGCCGGCAGATCGAGCAGGCGGCGCAGCGGCACCGGAAACATATCGCCGAGGACTTCGAACGGATGGAGCACGATGGGGCTGCCGTCGCCGCGCGCGGTAACCGCCGCCAGTTGGTCGCGGATGAACGGGAGCGCGAAAGCGACGGCAAGCACGGCGGCCGCGGCAAGCCCGCGCCCAAAGCGAGCCCGCCGGGCCGGCGCGACGCCGGCGAACAAAATCGGCGCTGCGGCCAAGGCCGCGACCACGAAGGTCACGCCGCCGACATACGATGAGCTCTCGAATCCGGCGGCCACCATCAAAGCGAGCGTCACGAGCCGGGCCGCACTCTGCCGCTGCGCGTAGTGGATCAACAGCAGCATGGCCGTGACCACGCACGACGCCGCCATGAGATGCTGCGGCGCCCAGGCGGATTGAAACAACCAGCCGGCAAAGCCGTTCGGCCTTCTCAAAAACGGCTCGAGCCCGAAGCCAGAGCCGAACAACAGACTGAGCGGCGTGCGCAGCGAGGTCGCGGCCGCAAGCGCGACGACCAGGAACGCGGCGCCCGATCGTTTGCCGAGCCAGACCGCGACGCCCATCATCAGGCAGAGCGCGGCGAAGGCGGTAAACCAGGTCAAGGCGATATCGGCTTCCCAGCCGCTCGCGCGCAGCGGCAGCGCCAATTCGGCCGCGCTGAAGTGCCAAAGGTAATAATAGGCAAGCCTACCTGCCGCGCCGAATTCCCCGAACACCGGGTTAACCGGAGGCAGGCCCTGCCGCGTCATCGCATCAATGATCGAGATCTTTGAATGGTCAAAAATGGGATCGGCCAAATACACGCCAGCCGCGGAAAACTTAGGAACGATCGCGCTCGCCGGAACGAGCGCAAGAATGACGGCGGCGGCGTAGCCTAAAGGCGGGATGACCGGCGCTGCGGTGGCGGCTGCACTGCGATCAAATCTGGTGCGGCGCATGACAAGCGAGCCGCCGGCGACGATCAACGCGAGCACCGCCGCGCCGACGACCGCTCGCAGCGAAAATCCGACCAGCGTCAGAATCGGCAGCGTAGCAGCGCTAAACACCGCCCAACCGACCACGGGTGCCGCGCCGAGCGCCAGCACCCGCGGCAGCACATGGCGGGCAAGCGCATAACCCAGAACGGTCCAGAATGCTGTCGCCAGCACTGCACCAAGGACAGCATTGAGCGGCGATGCCATGGAAGGTGCCATGAAAGCTGCCACGGAAGGACCCTGCCCCGAAATGCGTCAGACTTCGCGCAATCACGCCGGAAGTCGATTGATTATTGGGTATCTGGCGTAACGCCGCGAAGCAAAGGCTTTAGCGAAGCTGGGCCGATCCGCTGCCGCATTTGCTCAGCATATCGGTCCAATTCTCGACCGCCTGGCGCGCATCGCGGACTGCCTCGGCAAACGCCTCCTGCTTCTTGTAGTAGAGGCGCCATTGGCCATTGTCATACATCTCGACGAGATGGCCCAAGGCTCGCCGGGCGCCGAACAGCTGCCGCTCGGCATTGCTGCGCTGGGCTTCGACCGTCAAGCTTTTCGTCATGGCCCGTCAGTCTGCCCAAAATGCGTAAATATTGAATCAAAACCGTCACGCCGCCGCCGAAGCCTATTGGGCACTGCAAAACCGAAGCTCCTCCTCCACTTCGTTGCTAAAGCGTAAACGCCGGTGCCAGAGCGATGAGCCCCTGATCCATTTCGATTGCATCGGATCAGAAGCTAGATCCATTATTCGAGCATGATCTAATCCGAGAACCGGTTTCTCTCTTCGCGATCATGCTCTAGCGCAACCGCTTTCTAGCTCGTAAGATTATGAAGACGTGTTCTCCGTTCCGGAGGCCAACATGCGCAGCTTCTGCCGGTGGATAGGCAAATGCGGCCCCGTTCACGGCGGCCTCCTTATCGGTGCCGCAAGCGCGATTTGGCTCGGCGGTGCAAGCGCCGCCCATAGCGGTCCCTGCACGACGCAAATCGCCCAGCTTGAACGGCAGATCAGTTTCCGGGCGTCCGGCCCGGCGACCGGGCCGACCGCAGCGCAATCGGTCGGCGCGCAACTGCATCATCAGCCGACGCCCGGCACGGTCGAACACGCCGAGACAGTGGCCAACGCGGATGCCGATGCCGCGCTCGAACAAGCGCGCCAAGCGGATGCCGCAGGCAATGCCGACGGCTGCAACCGGGCGCTCAAGGAAGCGCGACGCCTCTACGGCCTCTATTGAAGTCATTTGCGCACGAGGCGATCGAGCCGTGGCGGCTCAATACGCTTCCTCGCTGTAGATCGGATCGACCGAGCCAGCCCACGGACCATTGTATTTTTCGAGCAATTCCTGCGCCGGCGTGGCGCCGCGCGCGACGCGATCGTCCAGCACATCGAGGTAGCATGTCTCGTCCTGGCCACCGACATCGAGATATCGTCGCCGCGACAGGCCGGCGCGTGCGAGCTTAAGCATCTCGGTCGCGATCTCCGCGACGGGACGGCCGCGAATGGTCGCGGCAAGGCCCTGCTTGGGCACCTCATCGCGGAGCTTTTGACGCTCTGTGGCGGTCCAGCTCTTGACCACATCCCATGCCGCGTCGAGCGAGACGTCGTCGTACAAAATACCGACCCACAGCGCGGGCAGCGCCAGCAAGTTTGGCAATGAACCGGAATCGGCGCCGCGCATTTCGAGATAGCGCTTGAGCCGCACCTCGGGAAAGATCGTCGAGATGTGGTTGGCCCAATCGGAAATCGTGGCGCGCGCGCCCGGCATGGCCGGCAGTTTCCCCGCGAGCAGGTCACGAAACGATTGGCCCGACGCGTCGACATAGGCGTCGCCGTGCTTGACGAAATACATCGGCACGTCGAGCGCGTAGTCGACCCAGCGTTCGAAGCCCATACCCCGCTCGAACGCCCAAGGCAGCATGCCGGCGCGCGCATTGTCGGTGTCGCGCCAGATTTCCGAACGGAACGACAGATAGCCGTTGGGCTTGCCCTCGGTGAACGGCGAGTTCGCGAACAGCGCGGTAGCGACCGGCTGCAGCGCGATCGACACGCGAAGCTTCTTGACCATGTCGGCTTCGGACGAGAAATCGAGATTGGTCTGCACCGTGCAGGTGCGATACATCATGTCGAGGCCGAGCGTGCCGACCTTCGGCATGTAGGCGGTCATGATTTTGTAGCGTCCCTTCGGCATTTTCGGTATTTCGGCGCGCGTCCAACTCGGCGTCATGCCGACGCCGAGAAAGCCGATACGCAACGGCTGCGCCACTTCGCGCACTTGCGCGAGATGCGCCATGAGCTCGCGCGACGTCTGATGCATAGTGCGCAGCTGCGCACCGGACAGTTCGAACTGACCGCCCGGCTCGAGCGAGATGGCGCCGCCGCCGGTGACGTCGAATAGGCCGATGACATTCGCCCCTTCCATGATCGGTTGCCAGCCGAGCAAATGCTGCATGCCTTCGAGCAGCGCGCGAATCCCGCGTCGCCCTTCATATGGCACCGGATGGTGACCATCGAGCGTGAAGACGAATTTCTCGTGCTCGGTACCGATACGGAATTGCGATTTCGCTTTGACACCCTCGGCAAGCCAAGCCACGAGATCGTCGCGCCGCTCGATCGGCGTCAGGTCGACTTGATCACGCGCCATGCAGGGTCCCGGAGAAATCGGCCGCGACCTTATACGCGGCGTGCGGCCAAGAGCAAAGCAACCGGCAAGGCAGCCGGATGAAGGTTACGCGGCCGCGCGTTATGCGACCGCCTTGCGCCGCTGCGGCGGGAAGCGACGGTAGAAGGTCTCTCCCGTTTTCGCCATGTCCAGCAGGAGCTTGGACGGCGTAAAACGTTCGCCACAAGTCTTGGCGAGGCCATTACAAAGATCGACAAAGGCTTTGGCTCCCATGCCATCTATGTAGGATATGGTGCCGCCGGTAAAAGGAGCAAAGCCGAAGCCCAAAATCGAGCCGACATCGGCTTCCCGGACGTCGCTGACGACCCCTTCCTCGATGCAGCGCGCGGATTCAAGCGCCTGGATCGCGAGCAATCGGCGTTCCAAGACGGCAATGTCGATTGCATCGGCATCGAGCTTGGTCGACTGCAGGTCGAGAAGGCCGCGCCACAATCGCTTCGGCGCATTCTGCGGATAGTCATAGAAGCCCTTGCCGTTCTTGCGGCCATAGCGGCCGCGCTTATCCACCATGTCTTCAAGCAGCGCCTTTTGCTTGAGGTCGATCATTTGCGGGCCGAGATCGATCTCGGTCGCTTTGAGGATCTTCCAGGCGAGATCGACGGCGACCTCGTCGTTGAGCGCAAGCGGACCGACCGGCATACCGGCCATGCGGCCAACATTCTCGATCATCGCCGGCGGTACGCCTTCGGTCAGCATCAGATGGCCTTCGCGGATATAGGTGCCGACAACCCGCGAGGTATAAAAGCCGCGCGCGTCGTTGACGACGATCGGAGTCTTACGGATTGCCCGCACGAAGTCGAGCGCCACCGCAAGCGCTGTATCGCCGGTTTCCTTGCCCATAATGATCTCGACCAGCATCATGCGTTCGACCGGCGAGAAGAAGTGAATGCCGATGAAACGGGCACGGTCCTTGAACGCGGCCGCGAGCGACGAGATCGGTAGCGTCGAGGTGTTGGAGCCGAATATCGCGGTTTCGCCGATCACGTTTTGCGTTCGTGAGATCACCTCTTCTTTGACCTTGCGATCCTCGAACACCGCCTCGACGACCAGATCGCAATCCTTCAGCTCGACGAAATCGGCCGTCGGCTTGATGCGCGCGAGCACCGCGTCGCGGTCGGCGGTCGTGGCGCGGCCGCGATTGACCTGATCGGTCATCAGTTTGTGCGAATGGGCTTTGCCTTTCTCGGCGGTTTCCGGATCGCGATCGATCAGCACCACCTCGAGGCCGTTCAGCGCGCTGACATAGGCGATGCCGCCGCCCATGAATCCGGCGCCGAGCACGCCGATCTTGGTCAATGGCTTTGCCGGCACATTGGCCGGCCGCCGCGCGCCTTTATTGAGCTCCTGCATCGAGACGAACAGCGAGCGGATCATGGCGGCCGCTTCCGGCGAGCGCAGGATTTTGGCGAACCACCGCGACTCCACGCGCAGCGCCTGGTCGATCGGCAGCTGCAGGCCTTCATAGACGACTTGCAGGATGGCGCGTGCGGCCGGGTAATTGTCATAGGTCTCGCGCCGATAGATGGCGTTCGCCGGCGGGAACACCATCATGCCGGCTTTCGAATAGACCGGCCCGCCCGGCAGCTTGAAACCCTCGACGTCCCATGGCGCTTTGGCGCTACCGCCGGCCTTGATCCAGTCCTTCGCTGCCTTGATGAGATCGCCCGGCGGCACCACCGCGTCGATGAGCTTCATCGCTTTGGCGCGGTTGAGCTGTAGTTGATCGCCTTTGAGCAGAAATTGCAGCGCATCGGCTGGCGGCAATATCCGCGCGACGCGTTGCGTGCCGCCGGCGCCGGGGAACAGGCCGATCTTGATTTCGGGCTGGCCAATCCGCGTCCGGCTGTTGTCGGCGGCAACGCGATGGTGGCAGGCCAGCGTCAATTCGAAACCCCCGCCGAGCGCGGTGCCGTTGATGGCCGCGACCCACGGCTTGCCGCAGGTCTCGATGCGGCGGTAGAGCAGCGACAGCTTACGGCTTTCCTCGAACACATGCGCATTCGCGGCCTCTTCGCCCTGTGCCGCCGCGAGCTCGGCGAAGCCGCGGCCGAGCGTTTCCAGCATCGTCAGATCGGCGCCGGCGCAGAACGTGTCCTTGCCGGAAGTGATCACGGCGCCCTTGACCGCGCCGTCGGTCGCCAGTTCTTCGACGATGGCGGAGAGTTCCTCGATGACCGTCATATCGATGACGTTCATGGTGCGGCCAGGCGCATTCCAAGTCACCAGCGCAATGCCGTCGCTGTCGGTATCGAGGGTGAAATTGGTGGCGATCATCGCTTGCTCTCATTCATAGGGAGCGCCGTTCTTGTGGGTGTAGTGCGCTCCTGTTTCGTCGCGGATCATCTGCATGTCGACGTCGGCATAGTCGACGCGCTCGTGCTTTGAGCGCGTGCCGATTTCAAGATAGACCGCGTCGCGTTCCGTTCTGTTGACGAGTTGATGACCGTTGCCGCTGTCGGCCTTGAAGCCTGCGGCATCGCCCGGCCGCAGCACGGTCTCGCCTTCGTCCTCGATCAAGACGAGCTCGCCTTCGATCAGGTAGATCAGCTCGTCTTCCTGCTCGTGGCAGTGCCGCAACGAGGACGCGGCGCCGGGCTTGAGCGTCGTCAGATTGACGCCGAACTGGTCGAGACCGGCGGCGTTGCCGAGCCGTTTGCGTTCGCGGCCAAGCACCACGCGATCGAACGGCGCCGGATAATTGGTACGGCTGTCGGTCGGCAGCCTGGCAATATCGATCTTGGGCATCGGCTCACACCCGTTCGACGATCGTGGCGGTGCCCATGCCGGCGCCGATACAGAGCGTGACCAGCCCGGTCGAAAGATTGCGCCGCTCGAGTTCGTCGACCAGCGTGCCGAGGATCATCGCGCCGGTGGCGCCGAGCGGATGACCAAGCGCGATAGCACCGCCGTTGACGTTGATCTTGGACTGATCGAGGCCAAAGGCCTGCATGAAGCGCAACACCACCGAAGCGAAGGCTTCGTTGATCTCGATGAGATCGATGTCGCCAAGCGTCATGCCGGCTGTCTTGAGCACCTTTTTGGTCACGTCGATCGGTCCGGTCAGCATCAGTGCCGGATCGGAGCCGATATTGGCGAAGGCGCGCACCCGCGCCCGCGGCGTAAGCCCCGCTTTGCGGCCGGCCTCTTTGTTGCCGACCAGGACGGCCGCGGCGCCATCGACGATGCCTGAGGAATTGCCGGCGTGATGGACGTGGTTGACGAATTCCACTTCCGGATGGGCCTGGATGGCCACGGCATCGAAACCGCCCAGCTCACCCATCTGCACGAACGACGGCTGCAGCGCGGCGAGCGATTGCATGGTCGTTCCGGGCCGCATGTGCTCGTCCCTGGCCAGGATGGTCAGGCCGTTGACGTCCTTCACCGGCACTACTGAACGATCGAAACGGCCGTCGTCCCATGCCGCCGCCGCCCGCTTCTGGCTCTCGACCGCATAGGCATCGACGTCGTCGCGGGAAAATCCGTATTTGGTCGCGATCAGATCGGCGGAAATGCCCTGGGGCAGAAAGTAATGCGGAACCGCGATCGAAGGATCGACCGGCCAGGCGCCGCCCGCCGCGCCGATGCCGACGCGGCTCATCGATTCGACGCCGCCGCCGATCGCCATGTGCTGTTGTCCCGCCATGATCTGGGCCGCGGCGAAATTCACGGCATCGAGGCCGGAGGCGCAGAAGCGATTGATCTGCACGCCGGGAACGCCGTCGCCGTAGCCTGCGACCAGCGCCGCGGTGCGCGCGATATCGGCAGCCGCCTCGCCGACCGGATCGACCACGCCCATCACCACGTCGTCGACCAGAGCGGTGTCGAGTTTGTTGCGGCTCTTGATGGCGCCGAGCGCCTGGCTTGCCAGATTGAGCGCGGTGACCTCGTGCAGCGCGCCGTCAACCTTGCCGCGGCCGCGCGGCGTGCGCACGTGATCGTAGATGAAGGCGTCAGGCATGAAGTCCTCTCAATCAGCTCGCGGCGACGTGCACGCCGCCGCCACCAATAGCTAGAATGCCTCCGTCGGCAATGCCATGACGCTGCCGGCGCCGGCTTTGATGCGGGCGAGATGCGTCGTCGCGGCCGGCAGCATCCGCTCCATGAAGAAGCGCCCGGTCGTCAGCCGCTGCGTCATCCGTTCCGCCACGCCGTCTGCCGATGCCGCTTTCGATCTGGCTGCGTCCGCGATCAGGCACCACATATAACCGAGCGCAACCAGGCCGAAGAGGTGCATATAATCGGTCGCGCCGGCACCAGCCTGATCGGGATTGCCGAGGGCATTCTGCAAGAACCACATCGTTGCCTGCTGTAGCTCGCCGAGGGCCTGGCTCAGCGGGGTGACATAGGCCGTCAGCTCCTTATCGGCGCCACGTTCCTTGATGTGGGCCGAAACCTCGGCGAAAAAAGCCTGCAGCGCGCGGCCGCCATCCTTGGGCAGTTTACGACCGACGAGGTCGAGGGCCTGGATGCCGTTGGCGCCCTCGTACATCATGGCGATACGCGCATCGCGCACGAACTGTTCCATTCCATTCTCGGCGATGTAGCCGTGACCGCCGTATACTTGCTGCGCCATGACGGTATTGGCAAAGCCCTGGTCGGTGAGCACGCCTTTGATCACCGGCGTCATCAGGCCGAGGTAGTCTTCGGCCGCCTGCCGCTCTTTGGCGTCGGCGGAGCGGTGCGCGATGTCGCTTTTGAGCGCGATCCAGGTCACCAGCGCGCGCGCCGCTTCGTTGAAGGCGCGGATGCTCATCAGCATGCGGCGCACGTCCGGATGCACGATGATCGGGTCCGCCGGCTGTTGCGGAAATTTGGCGCCGCTCAAGGCGCGTCCGGCAAGCCGCGTTTTGGCGTAGGTCGCTGCGTTCTGATAAGCCACTTCGGACTGCGCCAGCCCCTGCACGCCGACGCCGAGCCGCGCCTCGTTCATCATCGTGAACATCGCCTGCAGTCCGCGGTTGGCCTCGCCCATAAGCCAGCCGGTGGCGCCGTCGTAATTCATCACGCAGGTGGCGTTGCCGTGAATGCCCATTTTTTCTTCCAGCGAACCGCAGGACACCGCGTTGCGCACGCCGTCCGCCGCCGGCAGGAATTTCGGCACGATGAACAGTGAAATCCCCCGCGTACCTTCCGGCGCGCCCTCGATGCGGGCCAGCACCAGGTGAATGATGTTGTCGACGAGATCGTGCTCACCGGCGGAGATGAAAATCTTGGTGCCGGTGATTTTATAGCTGCCGTCGGCCTGCGGCGCCGCGCGCGTGCGCACCAGCCCGAGATCGGTGCCGCATTGCGGCTCGGTCAGATTCATCGTGCCGGACCATTCGCCTGAGACGAGCTTCGGCAGATAGAGCGCTTTTTGCTCCAGCGAGGCATGCGCCAGCAACGCCGCGATCGCGCCTTGGGTCAGGCCCGGATACATCGCAAACGCCATGTTGGCCGAGCAGAGGAATTCATTGACCGCCTGCGCCAGCACGACGGGCAGGCCCTGGCCGCCGAATTCGACCGGCGCCGAGACGCCGACCCAACCGCCTGCAGTCAGGCGCTTATAGGCGTCCTTGAAACCGGTCGGCGTCGCCACCGAACCGTCGTCATGGCGGTGGCAGCCTTCTTTATCGCCGACCCGGTTGAGGGGCGTGAGCACGTCCTCGCAGAATTTCGCCGCCTCGGCGAGCACCGCCTCGATCAGGTCGGGCGTCACCTCGGCGAAGCCCGGCAGGTTGTTGTAGCGCTCGATATGGAACACGTCGCGCAATAGGAACATCGCCTCGTCAACGGGAGCCTGGTAGCCCGGCATGTTCGCACTCCGCGCCGTGTCCGCCCGCTCTCGGCCGGATCGACGGCATAAGGTAGCCGATTCACGACAGCGTCACGACGCCGATTTGCGGCGTCCGGTGCTGCACCGCAAAACCTGCAACACCACGAGAATCGGCCGACAACGCCCGCTTTAACCAGTTGTTTACTCTAATCCGGAAAAGTCAGCGCCGAGGACACAAGACCGCGCCCTCCCCTTCGTCTGTTAACGAGCCCGGCTCAAGACAGGGCGATCCTCGTTCCTCGATGTGGTTGGGCGCGCAATGAAATCCGGCGGTCCGTGGAATCTCAGAGGGCTTCGTCCACAAACACGCGAAGCCGCCCGCGAAGCCGCGCGCCGGTCCGGCATGTCAGTCGGGGAATGGCTCAACAGCGTCATCCAGGCGGACGACGCCGATTACGGCGAGCAAATGCGGTTCGCTGATTACGACGAAGACGACGATGTGAGCTATCGGCCCCACTACGACTATCGCGAGCCGCGCCGGCGCCGGGGACGCAACCGTGATCGTGATCGTGACTATGCGCGCGAGGTCGCGCTCGAGCGCGAGGCCGCGCTCGCCCGTGAGGATTTCGGCGAAGTTCACTCCCGCCTCGATCGGCTGTCCCATCAACTCGAACGTATGGCGCGCAGCAACGCACCGCGGCTGACCGGTGCGCCGGCGCAACCGCAACGCGGCCGAGCGGCACCACCGCCGCCACCGCCGCCACGGCGGGCATATGGCGGCGCCCAGCCGTCGGCGCATAGCAGCGGCTTTACGGTCGACGACGCTGTTGCCGAGATCGCCGAACGTCAGCGCGCCCTGTATGGCGACGCTGCCGGTGCGGCACCGCCACCCGAGGAGCCCGCACCGCCGGCACCGCCGCCGCCATTGCCGCCGACCGCTCCGCGGATGCCCGACCCGCCGGGCGACATCAGCGGACTGGAGGAGCAACTGCGCTACATCACGACGCGGATCGAAGCGTTGCGGCCGACGCGCGACTTCGAGCGGGATATCGCCGCGTTCCGCAAAGACCTCACCGAGATCGGCCGCCAGCTCACCGAAGCGCTGCCGCGCCGGGACGTGGAATCGCTCGAAAGCGAAGTCCAGACTCTGGCTCGGCGGATCGATCAGTCGCGCGGAAGCGGCCTCGACTCCAGCGAGGTTGCCGGCCTTGAACGCGGGCTTGCGGAAGTCCGCGACGCCCTGCATGGCCTCACCCCAGCCGAGAACCTGGTCGGTTTTGACGACGCAGTACGCACGCTCGCGCAAAAGGTCGATCTGATCATCGCCAAGGAGGATCCGGCGTCGCTGCAGCAGCTCGAAACCGCTATTGGGGCGCTGCGCGGCATCGTGTCCCACGTCGCCTCCAACGACACGCTGAACAGAGTCGCCGAAGACGTGCGCGCGCTCGCCGCCAAAGTGGACGATCTCACCAGCTACACCGCCAGTGGGCATGCGGTTTCGAGGCTGGAAAGCCGCATCGATACACTTGCTACCGCGCTCAATGCCTCGGCCGAAGCTGGCCATTCAGTGCCGCGCGAACTGGAGAAGATGCTCGCCGGACTCATCGAGAAGCTCGAATGGGTTCAGCTCACGCACACCGATCACGCAGCGCTCGGCCATCTCGAAGATCGGATCGCCCAATTGATCAAGCGGCTCGACGCCTCCGACGCCAAGCTCGGCAATCTCGAAGCCGTCGAGCGCGGGCTTGCCGATCTGCTCGTGCATGTCGATCAAGTCCGCGGCGGCAGTGTCGCCGAAATCAAGCGCAGCGAGCGCCGGACCCTGGATTCGCTCGAAGCGGTTCACGGCACCGTGGAGCAGGTTGTCGATCGACTGGCGATGATCGAGAGCGGGATCCACGAAACGGCGCACAGCCCGGCGCGCGAGACGGCACACGACGTAGCGCCTCAGCCGGCGCCCGCGGCCAAAGTGCCAGTCGAACCGGCTGACGCCACGCTGGCAATCCCCCTCCCCTCGCCGATCCCGGCACCCCCACCAGCAGCGGCACCCGCACCGGCACCAACAGCCTCACCGGCACCGGCACCCGCCGAGCCCGCACCGCGTCGAAGCGGCGCACCGCGCAAGCCAATCGACCCGAACCTGCCGCCTGATCATCCGCTGGAGCCCGGCACCACGGCAGGTCCCCGCGCTACTCCGTCGGCCGCCGACCGTATCGCGGCCTCCGAAACCGCCGCTGGCCTGGCCAAGCCTTCCGTCAATGCCGAGCCGCGTGAGATCCCGAACTTCATCGCCGCGGCGCGGCGCGCAGCGCAGGCCGTAGCGGCGGTCGAGGCTGCGCCCGATCGCAAACCGCGCGCCGAGATCGAAGGCGCGGAAGCCGGAAAATCGACGCCGCGTTTGCGCAAACTGCTTGTCGCCGGCGGCGCCGTCCTCATCCTGTTCGGCTGCGTGCACATCGCTATGCATATGTTCCAAGACACCGGCTCCGCGGTTGCACCGCAGCCTGCGCATCCAGCGTCGCCGCCGACCGTGTTGCCCGATACGAGTTCGTCCCAACCGGCGCCACAGCCATCGGGTCCGCTTGTGCTGCCGATCCCGGACGCGGCGCCCGATCCGGCGCCGCGCACGACACCGAACGCGTCGCAGAACATGGCCCCGGATACAGCTCCGGCTGAAAATCCCGTCACAGCGCCGCCGGCAACCCCTGCGGCCCCGTCATCCCTGTCGCGGCAATCCGCACTGCATGACCCCGCCGATATCACCGGCTCGCTGCCGCGCCGCACACCGGCGCCGCCGCCAGCGATCATCGCACCGGCTGAAGCGCCCGTGGATAATCTCGCCATCGAAAAGCTTCCGGCCACCATCGGCGGCCCGACGCTCCGCGCAGCGGCACTTGCCGACGATGCGGCGGCCGAGTTCGAGGTCGCAACCCGCTTCGCCGAGGGCCACGGCGTGCCGCCCAGCAACGAGCAAGCTGCGCGCTGGCTCGAACGCGCCGCCAAGCAAGGGCTGACGCTGGCGCAATTCCGTCTCGGCGGCTTCTACGAAAAAGGCATCGGGGTGAAGAAAGACCTCGCCGCGGCGCGCGACCTCTATACCGCCGCCGCCGGGAAGGGCAACGGCAAGGCGATGCACAATCTCGCCGTGCTCTACGCTGAAGGCATCAACGGCCCGGCCGATTATCGCACCGCTGCACATTGGTTCCGTAAGGCCGCCGATCACGGCATTACCGACAGCCAGTATAATCTCGCCATCCTCTACGCACGCGGCATCGGCGTCGAACAGAACTACGCCGAATCCTACAAGTGGTTCGTGCTCGCGGCCAATCAGGGCGACAGCGAAGCGGCGAAGAAACGCGACGAGGTCGCTGCGCATCTCGACCCGCAATCACTCGCGGCAGCCGAACTCGCGGTCCAGAAGTGGTCGGCCGTAGCCCAGCCCGACGACGCGACCAGCGTCAAGACGCCGCCCGACGGTTGGGACCCGCCGGCGCAAGCCGCCAAGGCAAAGCCGCGGTTGCCGAGCTCGACCAAAGCGCAGGCGCTCTAGCGCGGCCGGTTTTAATCCGCCAGGCAGTGCGCCGCGGGCACGGCATAAAGCCGCGCTGCGCCGAGCAAATGCGCGGTAAACGACAGTGCCCCGAACACCGACACGATGGCGCGGTCGCGCACATTGAGGCCGCCGGCATAGGCACCGAAGGCCGGCATGACGAGGCGCTTGCCGTCGCTCGCAAAGCAACGCCGGCTCACCGCGCGGCCGCGCCGCGCTACCCGCGCCAGCGGATGCAAATGGCCGGCGATTTCACCGTCGCTATGTTTCGTCGCCGGCTGGTGGCGGAAAGTGAGCGCGCCGAGTGCCACGGCGTCGGCAAATCGGCCGCCGATATTCTCGGCCGGATCGGGATCGTGATTGCCGGCGATCCAGACCCAGTCGCGCCCACGCTGCAGCGCGGTCAGCGCGGCGCGGCTCATCGCACTCATGCGCGCCGGACCGCCGCCGTCGTGAAAACTGTCGCCCAGCGCGATGACGAGCTGCGGCTGATAGCGCTCGATCAGACGCGCCAGCCGGGCGAGCGTCGCCGCCGTGTCGTAAGGCGGCAACAGCACGCCCCGCGCGGCAAAGGCCGAACCCTTTTCCAGATGCAGATCGGCGACCGCAAGGAGCTTCTCGTCCGGCCAATAAATCGCGCCCGCCGGATCGAGGGCGAGCGTGACGCCGACGAGCGTTGTCACGTCATCCGCCCGTCCCCGCACAGGCAGAGGCCCATGAGCTAGATTTCCGCTAGCACCGAAATGAGCAGGAAAAGCGCCGGCCCTCACTGCATCGCCTCCTTCACCAATTCGGCCTCGGCTTCCGCGAGCAGCGCATCGCCGGCCTCGCCGTAGACCGCCTCGCGGCCGATCTCCAGCATTACCGGCACCGCAAGCGGCGAAACATGATCGAGCGCTTTATGGACGATTCGGCCCTTGATGCGCGAGAGCATTTCGCCGAGCCGGCGGACGTCGAGCAGGCCGGTTGAGGCATCGGCCCGCGCGGCGCGCAACAGAACATGGTCGGGCTGGTGGCTGCGCAGCACGTCGTAGACGAGATCGGTCGAGATCGTGACCTGGCGGCGCGATTTCTCCTGTCCCGGGAAACGTCGCTCGATCAGGCCGGCGATGATGGCGCAATTGCGGAACGTGCGTTTCATCAGCGCCGATTCGGCAAGCCAGGCTTCAAGATCGTCGCCGAGCATGTCCTCGTCGAACAAGGCGGCCAGCGAAAAAGCGTCCTGCTTAAGCCGCGCCGCGACATCGCCGAGACCCCAGACCGCGAGCGCATATTCATTGGCGACGAAGCCGAGCGGCTTTAGTCGCGCGCGCTCGAGGCGGCGCGTCAGCAGCATGCCGAGCGTCTGGTGCGCCAGCCTGCCTTCGAACGGATAGCAAACCACATAATATTTGTTGGCGCGCGGGAAGGTCTCGACCAGAAGTTCGCTCCGGCCGGGCATTTGCGAGCGCCATTCCTGGATTTCGAGCCACTCGCGCACTTGTTCCGGCAATTCACGCCAGCTGCGCGGATCGGAAATGATGGCGCGCACCCGGTCGGCGAGATAAGTCGAGAGTGGAAATTTACCGCCTTCATAGGCCGGCACCTTCGGCTCGTCGGCGTTCGAGCGCGAGACGTAAACCTCGTCCTCGACCACAGCCTCGTATTTGAGAATTTCGCCGGCGAATACAAAAGTGTCGCCCGGCACCATGGTTTCGATGAAATACTCCTCGACTTCGCCGAGCAGCCGGCCGCCGCGCGGAATCATTTTCGAGGCACGCGAGCGCACCAGCCGAACTTTCAGCATGTCGGCTTCGACGATGGTGCCGACATTGAGCCGGTAGCGCTGCGCCACATTGGGGTTGGCGATGCGAAAGCGTCCGTCCTTGCCCAGGCGGATGCGCGCGAATCGCTCATAGGCTTTGAGCGCATAGCCGCCGGTCGCGACGAAATCGACCACCGCGTCGAAATCGGCCCGCGTCAATGCCGCGTAAGGCGAAGCTGTCGTCACCTCGGCGTAAAGCGCATCGCTCGCAAACGGCTCGCCGCAGGCGCAGCCGACGACATGCTGGGCCAGCACGTCGAGCGCGCCGACGCGGGAGGCCGGCGTATCCTGCGCATTGACGGCGATGGCGTCGAGCGCGGCACGGCATTCCAGCACCTCGAAGCGGTTGGCCGGTATCAGCACACCCTTCGACGGCTCGTCCATGCGGTGATTGGCGCGGCCGATGCGTTGCAAGAGCCGCGACGCGCCCTTCGGCGCGCCCACATTGACGACCAGATCGACGTCGCCCCAATCGACGCCGAGATCGAGCGAGGACGTGCAGACGACCGCGCGCAAGCGGCCGGTTGCCATTGCGGTTTCGACCTTGCGCCGCTGCGCCACGTCAAGCGAGCCGTGATGCAGCGCAATCGGCAGATTGTCGTCGTTGCGATGCCAGAGGTCCTGAAAAATGGCTTCGGCCTGGCTGCGGGTATTGACGAAAACTAGCGTGGTGCGATGCGCCTTGATCAGCGCATAAAGCTCGCCCAGCGCATAACGTGCCGAATGGCCGGCCCAAGGCAGCCGCTCGATGGTTTCCAGCATCACAACGTTCGGCTTGGCGCCTGACTCCGCGACAATCAGATCGGCGAGCGCCGCGCCGCCGCGCTGCGGCACCATGAAACGGCGAAGATCGTCGGGCTCGGCGACGGTCGCGGAGAGGCCGATGCTGGTGAGGTTCGGCGCCAGCCGGTACAGCCGCGCCAGACCGAGCGACAACAGATCGCCGCGCTTCGACGTCACCAGCGCATGCAGCTCGTCGAGAATGATACGCCGGAGCGAGCCGAACAGATAAGGCGCGTCGGCCGACGCAAGTAGCAGCGCCAGCTGTTCGGGCGTCGTCAACAGAATGTCGGGCGGATCGCGGCGCTGGCGCTGGCGCTTCGAGGTCGGCGTGTCGCCGGTGCGGGTCTCGATGCGGATCGGCAGCCGCATGTCGGCGACCGGTGTCTCCAAATTGCGCGCGATGTCGACCGCAAGCGCTTTGAGCGGCGAGATATAGAGCGTGTGCAGCCCACCGCTGCGTCGCAAAGCACGGCCGCCGGTCGCCGCGGTCAGTTCCACCAGGCTCGGCAGAAATCCGGCGAGCGTCTTGCCGCCGCCGGTCGGCGCGATCAGCAACACCGAGCGCCCAGCGTGCGCCTTGGCGAGCAGTTCCAACTGGTGCGTGCGCGGCGACCAGCCGCGGCCGGCAAACCAGCGGGTGAAAAGTTCCGGGAGCGGCGAAATCCTGTCGAGCAACGTCACCCCGCAAGCGTAGCCGCGACCAGGTCCTATGGTCGAGCGATAAGGTAACCTGAGATCCGCCGCCTGGGACTTATTGCCGCCATAGACCTCTCCGCGCGTGCGGGTTAGAAAGCCGCCGCCATGTCTCTGACCCCCGCTGAGTCCGCGCCGGCCCCACGGCACGGCCTTGTCCTCCTCTCGATCTTCGCGCTCGTCACCGGCCTGATCACCGGGTTTGGCGCCATATTCTTTCGCGGCCTGATTGCCGCGATCCACAATCTGTTTTTCCTCGGAATGTTCTCGGTTCACTACGACGCCAACATCTTCACGCCCGCCGGGCCATGGGGCGCTTTCATCATCCTCGGTCCGATTATCGGCGGCCTGGTGGTGACCGCGCTGGTGACGAATTTTGCGCCCGAGGCGCGGGGTCACGGCGTGCCTGAGGTCATGGACGCCATCTACTACAAAGAAGGTGTGATCCGGCCGATCGTCGCCGCGGTGAAATCGCTGGCCTCGGCCTTTTCGATCGGTTCGGGCGCGGCAGTCGGGCGCGAGGGGCCGATCATCCAGATCGGCGCCTCGCTTGGCTCGAGCATCGGCCAATTGCTGGGGCTCGAGCCCTGGCAGCGCATCACGCTGGTCGCGGCCGGCGCCGGCGCCGGCATCGCCGCGACCTTCAACACGCCGATTGGCGGCGTCATGTTCGCCATCGAGCTGATGATGCCCGAGGTGAGCGTGCGCACTTTTCTGCCGGTGGCGCTTGCCACTGGCACCGCCACCTTTGTCGGCAACTGGTTCCTCGGCCCGCAGCCGGCCTTCGCCGTGCCGGTTTTGCCAGCGCTTGGCCACCAGCCGTCATCGATGATCGCGCTCGGGCTCTATGCGCTGTTGGGCGCGATCATGGGCATCGCCGCGGCGGGTTTCGTGCGCGGGCTGTCGGCCGCGGAGGCTGTATTCGAGCGGATCGAGAATCCCTATTTGCGGCATTCGATCGGCATGTTGCTCATCGGCCTGTTGATCTACACGCTGTTTCATTTTTACGGGCACTATTACGTCGAAGGCGTCGGCTACTCGACGATCCAAGCGGTGCTGACCAATCAGCTCACCCCGCTCGCCATCCTGCCACTGCTCTATGTCGCCAAGCTCGTCGCCACCTCGGTCAGTCTCGGCTCCGGCGCGTCGGGCGGCATTTTCTCGCCGTCGCTTTACATGGGCGCGACGCTGGGCGGTGCCTTCGGCCTGTTGGTCACGGCGATCCACCCGCTAAGCGAAGCCAATACCGCGAATTTCGCCATCGTCGGCATGGCGGCGATGGTGGCCGGCGGCACCGGCGCCGCGATGACCGCCGTCACCATGATCTTCGAAATGACCCGCGATTACGGGCTGGTCATGCCGATGATCCTCGCGGTGGCGCTCGCCATCGGCGTGCGGCGCGTGCTGACGCGGGAAAACATCTACACCATCAAGCTCGTGGCGCGGCGCCATCTGATCCCCAAGGCGCTCCATGCCAACATGTTCCTGGTGCGCCACGCGTACGAGATCATGGACAAGGATGTTCTGGTGTTGCCGGCCGAAAGTGATTTCGATTCCTTTTTACGCCAGCCCGAGCATCAAGGCGGCATGAAGCACGTCGTCGTCATCCGCAACAATCGGATCTTTGGCGTGTTGCGCGTCAACACTGCGCTGCGGCGCGGCCTCGAAGACGCCTATACCGGCGTGACGCTGGGCGACGTGGCGCAGCGCGATTTCACCATCGCGCGGGAGGACGATATCGCATTTGAGGTGATCAAGCGGATGTGGCGGCGCGGCGGCGCCATGGCGGTGGTCGTCGCCGGCAAAGGCGTGCCGACCGATGCCGACGTCAAAGGGATCATCAGCAAGGAACACATCGCCGATTCTGTGGCGGCGAGCATCAAGGACTATGCTTGATCGGCGTGAGACTCCCACGCCGCCGGACCTGCGACCAGCACCAGACCGTGGACCGGCACACCCTTTTCGGTCCTGACAGAAGCGTCGGCGAGCGTGACTGGCGTCAATCCCGCTGCCGCGATCGCCGCGCGCAAATAAGCTTCGCTATAGGCAAAGCGCAGCGTCGGCAGGAGTTTTACGCCGTCGCCGGAATAGGTTTCGAAGGTGCAGGCCAATAGACCGTCCGGCGCCAGCACGCGCGCCACGGCGGCAATGACCGGCGCTATATCGTTGACGTAGACGAAAACATCGGCGGCAAGCACCAGCTGATAGCGCACCGCCGCCGCACCCTCGGCTGCAAGAAACTCTGCAAGCTCGGCACTGACCAGACGATCATAGAGGCACTTCGCCGTCGCCTGCGCGATCATCGCCGGCGCCAGATCGACACCGACCAGCCGGTCGGCGATGGAACGGAAGGCGGCGCCGCCAAGGCCGGTGCCGCAGCCAAGATCGAGCACGGCGCCAAAATGCAGCGGCCGCCCGGCTGTGCGCATCACCGTCTCAACCGCCTCGCGCAAGATCGCCGGGCCGCGATAATGCAGATGGTCGGTGAGGGCTGCGTCATAGCGGGCGGCATATTGGTCGAACAACCGCCGCACGAAGGTTTCGCTCATGTGCGGCGCGGCTTCGCCTGAACCGAGCCGCGCCAACTGCAAGCGCGCGCCGTGATAATCCTCGGGGTCGGCATCGCGGGCCAGCCCAAATGCCGCGATGGCGCCATCGCGGTCGCCGAGCCGGTCGCGGATGGCGCCAAGCGCGAGCCAGGCGGTGGCGAAGCGCGGCGCCAGTTCGACAGTCTGCACAAGGATATCGGCGGCGCCGGCTAATTCGCCGCGCCCGGCCAGCTCCAGCGCAAACGTATAGCGCCGGTCGGCGATGAGATCGCCGGAGGAAACGAACAGCGGGCCGGTATCGGTCATCGTGCGCTCGCGCCGCAATGAAGAATGATTACTTATGACTCGCGATGCGTCCTGAAGACATCCTCATGCCGACGCCGGTCGGCCTATGCTGCAAGCTTGGCGGCTTTCATATCGATCCGACCCGGCCGGTCGGGCGGGCGCTGATCACGCATGCCCATTCCGACCATGCCCGCGCTGGCCATGGCGCGGTGCTAGCGACGCAGCAGACGCTCGACCTGATGCGGCTGCGCTACGGCGACAGTTTCGCCGGCACGACCCAGGCCGTGAACTACGGCGAGAATTTAGAGCTCGGCGGGGCGATCGTCACGTTCCATCCCGCCGGCCATGTGCTCGGCTCGGCCCAGATCGCGGTCAAAGCCGGCGGGGTCCGCATCGTCGCCTCCGGCGACTATAAGAACGTCGCCGATCCGACCTGCGCGCCGTTCGAGCTCGTGCGCTGCGACGTCTTCATCACCGAGGCGACCTTCGCCTTACCGGTGTTCCGGCATGGCGACCCCTTAGGCGAGATCGCAAAACTCCTGCATTCGGTGGCGGTGTTTCCCGAGCGCGCGCATCTGGTCGGCGCGTATTCGCTCGGCAAGGCGCAGCGCGTGATCGCGCTGTTGCGCCAGTCAGGCTACCACGCCCCGGTCTATCTCCACGGCGCGATGGAGAACATCACGCGCTATTACGAAAGCCACGGCATCGCGCTTGGCGAATTGCGCGCGGTAAGCGGCGCCAGCAAAGCGGAGCTCGCCGGCACCATCACGCTATGCCCACCCTCGGCGCTGACCGATATCTGGACGCGGCGTTTTCCCGATCCGGTCACCGCCTTTGCCTCGGGCTGGATGCGGATACGCGCCCGCGCCCGCCAGTATGGCGTCCAGCTGCCGCTGGTGATTTCAGATCACGCCGACTGGGACGGCCTGACCGCAACAATCGCCGCCACCGGTGCCGGCGAAATCTGGGTCACGCATGGTCAGGAGGACGCGCTGGTGCATTGGTGCACGACGCACAGGCTCAAAGCGCGGCCGCTCGATATCGTCGGCTATGGCGAAGAGGACGAGGACGCCGCAACACCGGCGCCGGCCGAGCGTGGCGCCGAGCCATGAACCGCTTCGCCGAGCTTTTCGACCGCCTGGCCTATGAGCCTGGCCGCAACGACAAGCTGCGCCTGATAACGGATTATTTCCGCTCGACCGGCGATCCTGAGCGTGGCTGGGCGCTCGCGGCGCTGACTGGCGCGCTCAGCTTCCCGCATGCCAAAGCGGGGCTCATCCGCAGCCTGATCGCCGAACGTTCCGACCCGGTGCTGTTCGCGCTCTCCTATGATTTTGTCGGCGATCTCTCCGAGACCGTCGCGCTGATGTGGCCGAAATCTTCTCCCTCCCCGCATGGGGCAGTGGAACCGACTCTCACCACCGTCATCGAAACGCTGTCGACGCTCGGCAAGGCGCATTTGCCGGCGCAACTTGCGCGCTGGCTCGACGCGCTCGACGAGACCGGCCGCTGGGCGCTGATCAAGCTGGTGACCGGCGGCCTGCGCGTCGGCGTCTCGGCGCGCCTGGCCAAAGCCGCCGCCGCAGCCCTTGCCGACAAGGATGCGCAGGACATCGAGTTGCTCTGGCCTAGCCTCGCACCGCCCTATCGCGGGCTGTTCGCCTGGCTCGAAGGCAAAGGCGATAAGCCGGTGAGCGTCGATCCATTGCCGTTCCGGCCGCCGATGCTGGCGCATGCGCTCGACGATGCCGATCTGCAAAATCTCGACGCCCGCGAATTTATCGCCGAATGGAAATGGGACGGCATTCGCGTGCAGGCGGTCGCCGCGCCCCCGCTCGCCCGGCTCTATTCGCGCAGCGGCGAGGACATTTCCAAAAGCTTCCCCGAGCTCCTGGACGCCCTGCGCCTGCCGGGCGCCATCGATGGCGAATTGCTGATCATGCGCGATCGCCGCGTCCAGTCATTCAACGTGTTGCAGCAAAGGCTTAATCGCAAATCCGTCACGCCGAAGCTGATCGCCGAATTCCCCGCGCATCTACGCGCTTACGATCTGCTCGCCGACGGTGACGAGGATTTGCGCGGGCGGCCCTTCGTCGAACGCCGGCACCGGCTGGAGGACTTTATCGCACGGCTTGCCGACGAGAGGCTCGACCTGTCTCCCCTCGTTTCCTTCGCCAGCTGGGACGAACTCACAGCCGCCCGCAAAGATCCGGCAGCGGCAGGCGCCGATGCCGATGCCGCGGCGGTCGAAGGCGTCATGCTCAAACGGCGCGACGCGTCCTATTTGCCCGGCCGGCCAAAAGGGCCGTGGTGGAAATGGAAGCGCGACCCGTTCATGATCGACGCAGTGTTGATGTACGCCCAACGCGGCCATGGCAAACGTTCGTCGTATTATTCCGACTACACGTTCGGCGTCTGGACGCGTGGTGACGTAGGGGAAGAATTGGTACCCGTCGGGAAAGTCTATTTCGGCTTTACCGACGAGGAGCTGTTGCAGATCGACCGCTTCGTGCGGCGTAACACCACCGAACGTTTCGGTCCGGTGCGCGAGGTCGTGCATGCCGCCGATCAGGGGTTGGTGCTCGAAGTCGCATTCGAAGGGCTGCAACGCTCGACCCGGCACAAATCCGGGCTGGCGATGCGATTTCCCCGCATCAACCGGCTGCGCTGGGACAAGCCACCCGGCGAAGCCGACCGGCTGGAGCGGCTGGAGGCCATGATCGTGCAAATCGAGCGGGCACAGTCGTGAGGGCGCAGGCTGTGAAGAGACCCAAGCGATCGCTACCGGCGGCGAAGCTCCGGCGCGGCCGGATCGGCGATATCGACGACCTGATTTTGCTTGAACAGCATTTTCTTGCAGCCGACCAACTTTCACGGCGGAGCTTTCGGCACTTTGTGTCCGCGCCGAAATCCACATTGATCGTTGCGGAAGCGAACGGCAAAGTCGCCGGCTGCGCGCTCGTGCTTTATCGGCAAGGCAGCGAGCGAGCCCGCCTTTATACCATTGCGGTGGCGAGTGAATTTCGGCGGCGCGGCCTAGCACGTCGGCTCTTGAAGGCGGTAGAGAAAGACGCCAGGCGTCGCGGCTGCCTATTTATGCGGCTTGAGGTGCGCGCGGACGATCCCGGTGCGATTACTCTCTATGAAACCTCCGGCTATTATTTTTTTGCCAGGCGGCGCCGTTACTATGCCGGACGTATCGACGCGCTGCGCTTCGAAAAGCCGCTCGGAGCGAAAGCAAAGCGGCTTGCTACTCACAATCCCACCTGACTTCGCGCCGCGAATCGGTTTTGATGGTGGACATCGCGGACAGCGCAGTCGCCAATCGTTTTGATTAGCGCTATGACGAATCGTGCCGTGCCTGATTTTAAACGCATGATCGGCCCCGTCTCACAAACTGACTTGCATCCTGCCCAGCATCCTGGCCTCGGCCGGAAAGGGACCCGCCCATGACCGGCTGGGTCATCCTTGTCGACCAGGCCCGCGATCTGCCCAACGCCGAGACCCCGCACAAGGTCATCAGCACCAGCGAATATCTGGCGCGGCCGCGGCTGTTCGACGTGGGGCGGCCGAAGCTGGTCAATCTCGCCCGCTCCTATGCCTACCAGTCCAAGGGCTATTACGCGTCGCTGTTGGCCGAGGCGCGCGGCCATCGCGTGGTCCCGACCGTCGAGACCATGCTCGAGCTGCGCGAGCAGAAGCTCTACGAATACGCACTGCCGGATCTGGAGGACGAGCTTAACCGCTGCGCGCGGCGCGCCGATTTTCAGTCGGACGGCGAGCTTAAGCTGTTGGTCTGCTTCGGCATCGCCCGCGACAGCCGCTTCGAGCCGTTCGGGCGGTTGTTGTTCGACATGTTCCGCTGCCCGGCACTCGAAGTGATCGTCGACACATCGAGCGCCTGGCTCACCATCGACCGTATCAGGCCCCGCGCCATCACGCGATTGGCCAATGGCGAGGCCGCGTTCTTCCGCGAATCGCTGCACAATCACACCAAGCGCGAATGGCGCGACCCAAAAGCGCGCTCGATCGCAAAATACGATCTCGCGGTGCTGTACGATCCGAACGAGAAGACGGCGCCGTCGTCGCCGGATTCGATCAAGCACTTCGCTCGCATCGCCGAAAAGATGTCGGTCGACGTCGAACGCATCACCAAGCGCCAACTGGCGGAACTCGCCGAATTCGACGGGCTGTTCATCCGCGAGACCACCTCGATCGACAATCACACCTACCGCTTCGCGCGGCGTGCCTGGCAGGAGGGTATGCCGGTGATCGACGATCCGATCTCGATGATCAGGTGCACCAACAAAGTGTTCCTGGTCGAGCTCATGCAGCAAAATCAGGTGCCGACGCCGCCGACCGTGATCATCGCCGAGGATACCGACCTCGCCAAACCGATCGACGAGCTTGGCTTGCCGCTGGTGGTGAAGATCCCGGACGGGTCGTTCTCGCGCGGCGTGCACAAAATCGAGTCGGCGGCCGAGTTCAAGCGCATCTGCGACGAGTTATTCGAAGAGACCGACCTGCTCCTGGCGCAGAAATTCATGCCGACCGATTTCGACTGGCGCGTTGGCGTCTTGGCCGGCGAGCCGCTGTTCGTGTGCCAATACCGCATGGCGCGCGGCCACTGGCAGGTGGTGAAATACCGGCCCGACGGCTCCTCGCACGAGGGCGGCTTCCGCGCCTTCGGCCTTAATCAGGCGCCGCCGGAAGTGATCGACATCGCGGTCCGCGCCGCGCGCCCGATCGGCGACGGCTTCTACGGCGTCGACCTCAAAGAGACCGACCACGGCATTGTCGTCATGGAGGTCAACGATAACCCGAGTCTCGAGCACGGCATTGAGGACACCGTGGGCAAGGACGAGATCTGGACGCGGCTGTTGCGCTGGTTCATCGACCGGTTCGAGCAGTAGCTCATCCGTCATTCCGGATTGCCGCAAAGCGCCAAGTCCGGAATGACGAAGACAGTGCCTACCGCACGAGAGCCTTTTCCGCCGCCTTGGTCACCTCATCGAGCGGCCAGCGGGCACGCGGGGCGAAATCGAGCGGATCGGTGAGGCCGAGCACCAGCCGCTCGGCGCCGGCCCACGCGATCATAGCGCCATTGTCGGTGCACAGCGCCGGCGGCGGCGCCACCAGTTCGGCGCCGATTTCGAAGGCGACGCGATGCAGGACCTTGCGGATCGCCTGGTTGGCGGCGACCCCGCCGGCGCATACGAGGGCGTTGGGAGGACCGATGCGCAGCCGGAACATGCGCAGCCCGTTACGCAGCCGGTCCTTTATGACATCGACCACCGCCTGCTGGAACGAGGCGCAGAGGTCGGCGACGTCTTGGTCGCTCAGCGGCGCGATCTTTTCCGCCTCAAGCCGCAACGCGGTTTTCAGTCCGGACAAGGAAAAATCGGCGTCACGGCGTCCGCTCATCGGCCGCGGCAACGCGAAGCGTTGCGGGTCGCCCTGCGCCGCTTCCTTTTCGACCAGCGGCCCGCCGGGATAGCCGAGCCCGAGCAATTTGGCGGTCTTATCGAAGGCTTCGCCGATGGCGTCATCGAGCGTGCCGCCGAACTTCACGTAATCGCCGACCCCGCGCACGCCGAGGATCTGGGTATGGCCGCCGGATGCCAGAAACAGGCAATAGGGGAACGGCACCCCGTCGGTAAGTCGCGGCGTCAGCGCATGGGCTTCCAAATGATTGACCGCCATGAGCGGCTTGTCGTGAGAGAGCGCGATCGCCTTCGCCGTCGTCAGCCCGACAATGACGCCGCCGATCAGACCGGGACCTGCGGCGGCGGCGACCCCGTCCAGGGCGCGAAACGAGACTTTTGCCTCGTTCATCGCCTTGGCGATGATGTGATCGAGCGCCTCGACATGGGCGCGGGCGGCGATCTCGGGTACCACGCCGCCGAATTCGGCATGTTCGCTGATCTGCGACAAGACGACATTGGACAGGATTCGCCCCCGGCCGTCCGGGGTGCGCCTGACCACGGCCGCGGCCGTCTCGTCGCAGGTTGTTTCGATGCCGAGGATGACCATCGGTGTATTATATGGCTACGAATCCGGCGTAGCATTTGAAGGTCCGATGACACAATCCTCCACCGCAAACTCCGTTCTGCGCATCGGCTCGCGCGGTTCCCCCTTGGCGCTGGTCCAGGCGCGCGAGGTGCAGGCCCGCCTCGCCAAGGCATGCGGCCTCGCCTTGGAGCAGATCGAGCTCAAGATTATCCGCACTAGCGGGGACGTGATTCAGGACCGGCCGCTGGCGGACGCCGGCGGCAAGGGCCTGTTCACCAAGGAAATCGAGGAGGCGCTCTTGTCCGGCGCCATCGATCTCGCCGTGCATTCGTCGAAAGACATGCCGACCGTACTGCCGGAGGGCTTGGTGCTGTCGGCCTTTTTGCCCCGCGAGGACGCGCGCGATGCCTTTATCGGCCGCAGCGCCAAAACCTGGCGCGAACTTCCTCAAGGGTCCGTCGTTGGCACGGCCTCGCTGCGGCGGCAGGCCCTGATCAAGCGTCTACGGCCCGACCTCGCCATCGTTTCGCTGCGCGGCAATGTCGAAACGCGGCTGCGCAAGGTCCAGACCGGGGAGGTCGAGGCGACACTGCTGGCGGTCGCCGGATTAAAGCGGCTCGGGCTGTTCGCTGAGGCGACCATGGTGCTCGACATCGACGAGTTTCTGCCGGCGGTCGGCCAGGGCGCGATCGGTATCGAAACGCGGACCGACGATGCCAAGACCCGTGCGCTCGTCGCGCTCCTCGACCATGCCGATACCGCGACCGCGCTCGCCGCCGAGCGCGCCTTCCTCGCCGTGCTCGATGGCTCCTGCCGCACGCCGATTGCCGGGCATGCACGGCTGAGCGGCGACGTCGTCAGCTTTCGCGGCATGATCGCAAAAACCGACGGCAGCGAAGCACTGGAAGTATCGCGTGAAGGCCGCCGCGCGGATGCGGCGGCGCTTGGCGCCGATGCCGGCCGCGAACTCAAGGGCCGGGCCGGCCCGAGCTTTTTCGAGCATTGAACGGTGCGTGTCCTGCTCACGCGCCCCGAAGCCGACTCAGCGCGCACGGCGGCCGCCTTGCGCGGCCGCGGCCACGAGCCGGTCATCGCGCCGCTGCTCGCGATCGAGATTTTGCCCGATGCCGATCTCGGCGCCGAACCATGGACGGCGATCTTGCTGACCAGCGCCAATGCCGTGCGCGCCATCGCCGGGCATCGCCGACGCGATGCATTGCGCGGTATCGCGGTGTTCACGGTAGGCGAGCGAACGGCGCAAGCCATGCGGGAAGCGGGCTTTACCGACGTCACCTCCGCCGATGGCAATGTGACCGATCTGGCAAAACTCGTGGCCGCACGGCTCAAGCCGTCCGCGCGGCTGCTTTATCTGGCTGGCGAGGAGCGCTCAGGCGACCTCGCGGGCCTGCTGCGTGCACAGGATTTTGCCGTAGAGACCGTGCTCGTCTATCGCGCCGTCGCCGCGCAGACGCTGCCACGCCCGGCCGCCGTTGCCTTGGCAAGCGGAATCGATGGCGTGTTGCACTTTTCGCGCCGCAGCGCCGAAGCCTATGTCGAGGCGGCGCGCAATTCCGGCCTGCTTGAAATAGCCCTCATGAAGCCGGTGCACATTTGCCTCTCCGACCGGGTGGCGGAGCCGCTCACCCGCGCCGGCGCCGCCACGGTCCGTGTCGCCGTGCGGCCGGACGAAGCTGCCTTGCTCGAACTTTGCGATTGAAGCTGCGGTATCCCACCATCTTGTTCGGGGTGGTTTGCCATGTTGCCGCTATCTCCGCCGCGTACTATGCCGTGACGAGCCGGCCCGGTTTCTCATGACTATGATTCGGTGAAGGCGTGATCAGCGAACTCGCTTTGAGGCCAGGATGACAGGCGGGCCTGACAGCACATCAGGCCGGCGGTCGCCGACCATCGAATTGAAGGCGACGGAAGTCGAAAAGCCGGCTCCGGATACCGGCGCGGCCGGTCCGGCAGGCGAGAGCGACAAACCCGAGCAACAAGCAGGCGGACAATCCGAAAGCCGGCTCAAATCGCGTGTCGTGCGCGCAAGCCTCGGGGCGCTGGCCGTGGTCGCAATCGTGGTCGCGCTCACGGCGGGACTTTGGTTTGGCGGCTATCTGCCGTCGCGCGAAGCTGTCCCCTCCGCCGTCGCGACATTGCCCCCCGTTGCCCCAGGCCCCGGGGGCGGCGAAGACATTACGGCGCGGCTCGACAAGATCGAGCGGGCCATCCAGACCCCACGGCAAGAGGCGACCACGATTCCGTCGGCGCTCGGCAACCGCTTGGCGGCAATCGAAGCTCAAACCAAAACGCTCGCGGATTCGCTTGGCGCATTAAACCACCGGGTCGACGATATTGCGGCGACGAGCAAAAACGCGGCCCAAGAGGCTGCCGCTGCCGCCGCGGCGGCGGACGCCGCCAAGACCGCCAATGAGAGCGCGGCGCAAAGCACCGTCCAACCCGGCGATATCGACGCACTGGGCAAGCGGATCGCAGCGCTGGAAAGCGCCGTGAAAACGCTCGCCGACGACGCAGCGCATCGTGCGTCGAGTACCAGTGATAAAGCGACGCGCTTGACCGTCGCCGCCGAGGCGCTGCGTGCCGCGGTCGAACGCGGTGCCCCTTACCAAGCCGAACTGAACGCCGTGCAATCACTCGGCGCCGACCAGAGCGCAATCGCGCCGCTTGAGCCTTTCGCGGCGAGCGGCGTGCCGAGTGCCAGCGCGCTGGGACACGAGCTCGCGAACCTTGTCCCAGCATTGGAGCGCGCAGCCGACACCGCGACGGCGGGCGAGACGAGTTTCCTTGGTCGGCTCGAAGCCCATGCGCAAAAACTGGTCCGCGTCACGCCGGTCGATGCGCCGGCGGGTCATGATCCAGCGGCGGTCGTCATGCGCCTCACGATCGACGCCGCGCGCGGCGACATTGCCGCGGCTCAAAACGATATCGTCGATCTGCCGGACGCCGCAAAATCGCTCGCCACCGACTGGGTCAAAAAAGCGCAAGCGCGCGACTTAGCCATCGGCGCAAGCCGGCAGATCGCGACCACGGCGCTTGCGGCGCTCAGCAAACCGGCTGCGCAATGATCCGCGTCGTTCTCTTTCTCATCGTAACAGGCTTGCTGGCGCTCGGCGTCGCCTGGATCGCCGACCGGCCGGGCGATGTCGTAATCACCTGGCAAGGCCTACGCATCGAAACCTCGCTCATGGTTTTGGGCGCGGCGGTGCTTGCCGCCATGGCGGTTCTGGCTTTGCTCTTTAGCCTCCTGCGCGCCATCGTCACCTCACCGCTCACGTTGAAGAGACATTTGCGCCATCGTCGCGGCGTGCGCGCCTACGACGCGATTTCGAGCGGCCTCATCGCGGTCGGCGCCGGCGATATCGCGGCAGCCCGCAAGCATGCGGCCGCGGTCAACCGCCTCGCACCGCACGAGCCGCTCGCGCTGCACTTAAGCGCGCAATCGGCGCAGCTTGCCGGCGATCGCGAGGCGGCTGACCGCGCCTTTCGCGCCATGGCGAGCCGCACCGATACCAAGACGCTCGGGCTGCACGGCTTATTCGTCGAGGCACGGCGCCGTAACGATTTACCGAGCGCGCGCGCTTATGCGGAAGAGGCAGTGCGCAGCGCGCCCGCGCTTGGCTGGGCCAGCCGCGCGGTGCTGGAATTCCGCAGCGCCGCAGGCGACTGGGCAGGTGCGCTTGCACTCCTCGAACGCCACATGGCGGCGACACTCGACAAAGCCATCTATCGCCGCCACCGCGCGGTGCTGCTCACGGCGCGGGCGCATGCGCTGGAGGACTCCGACCGCGACAGCGCCAAAACATTCGCGCTCGAAGCGACAAAGCTGGCGCCCGATTTGGTGCCGGCGGCGGCGCTGTCCGCACGCCTGCTCGCCGAAACCGGCCAGCTGCGCAAAGCGGCCCGCGTCATCGACAAGGCCTGGCGCGCCAATCCGCATCCCGAACTGGCTTTAGCCTATAGCGAGCTCCGCTCCGGCGATTCCGCGCGTGACCGGCTTAAACGGATCGAAGCGCTGGCGAAGAAAGTGCCGGGACACATCGAGAGCGCGCTGGCGGTCGCCCGCGCCGCGCTCAATGCGCAGGAGTTCGCCAAGGCGCGGGCCGCGATCGCGCCCTATCTGCAAGCGCCGACCAGGCGCATCGCGGAACTGATGGCCGAGCTCGAGCGCGCCGAGAAGAACGACGAAGGCCGGGCCCGCGAGTGGCTCGCGCGCGCGCTCCATGCCGCGCCCGATCCGATCTGGACCGCCGACGGCCATGTGTCCGATCGCTGGCTGCCGGCGTCGCCGGCGAGCGGCCGGCTCGACGCTTTCGAATGGCGCGTGCCGCTCTCGGCGCTATCGGGCGCGCCGGTGATCGAGCCCGAACCTCAGGCCGTTGTATCAGCCGTGGCGCCGGTCGAAATCGCGGCCACGCCGCAAACTGGCGGCGAGCCCGTCCCGCCTGCCACGGCGGGAGGCGCCCCGGCACAAAATCCGGTCGGACCGCAGCAGGCGAAATCCGAGCCCAAACCGACGCCGATCATTCCGCTCCTTCACGCGCCCGACGATCCGGGGCCCGAGGTCGTCGATGAGAGCGACGCGCCGGTCGAGTCCGACGGCGGCTGGCGCAAGCTCCTCGGCTAAAGCGGCTGATCCCGGCGCAGGCTGGCTTGTCGTTTCAGTACGTCTTATGCATTATAGGATATGCATTATAGTGCATGAGGTTTCTTTTGACCGCGCGGACCGCAAAGCCCCGTCAAAAACTCATCGCCGTGGGCTCAAGCGCGGCCGCTGCGGCCTTCCTCGGCGCCATCGGGCGGGAAATACGCCGCCACCGCGCCAAGCGCGGCATGACGCGGCGGCAATTGGCGCGAGCGTCCGCAACCTCCGAGCGCTATCTGGCGCAGATCGAAAGCGGCGCCGGCAATCCCTCGGCCGGCGTGTTGCACGCCATCGCCCAGGCACTCGATCTTCCCATCGCCGCCTTGCTGCCGGAGAGAGGGGCGCACGGCACCATCCTCGATCTCCTCGCGAAGGTGCCGGAAGGAGAATTGCCGGAACTTACCAGACTGATCGCGGCGCGGGCCGTACCGCCGGATCGCGCCGATCGGGCGCGGCGCATTGCGCTGGTCGGCTTGCGAGGCGCCGGCAAGTCGACGCTCGGGCGCATGCTGGCGCAACGTCTCGGCTGGCCCTTCATCGAACTCGACCGTGTCGTCGAGGAAGATTACGGCGCCAGCATTCCCGACCTGATCGAGATGGCGGGCCTGGCGACATTCCGCCGTCACGAGAGGAGCGCGCTCGAACGCATCGTTGCCGCGCACGAGTCGGCCGTCATCACCACCGCCGGTGGCATCGTTTCGGTCCCCGAAACCTACGCGCTGTTGCTCCGCCGCAGCCATACGATTTGGCTCAAAGCGCTGCCGCAGGAGCATATGAGCCGGGTCATGGCGCAGGGCGATTTCCGCCCGATGGCGCAGACCCGCGAGTCCGGCGCCACCGGCGCGATGGCCGATCTCGTCGCGATCCTGGAAGCGCGCAGCGCGGATTACGCCCGCGCCGAAGCCAAGGTCGATACCTCCGGCGCGAGTGTGGAAGAGAGTTTTGCAGCGCTATTGCGTGCCGTCACGCCTTGGCTGGGACGCCACGGAGAGACACCGTGACGCGTGCCGACCAAGGCTTTCTCGATCTTGCGCCGCTGCGGCTCGAATACCGCATGATCGGGCCGCGCCCCGATGCGGCGCCGACCATCGTGATGCTGCATGAGGGCTTGGGCTGCGTCGGCTTGTGGGGTTCGTTTCCCGACCGGATCGCCGCGGCGACCGGCGCCGGCGTCTTGGTTTATTCGCGCGCCGGCTATGGCCAGTCGAGCCCCGGGACATTGCCGCGCTCGATCTCCTTCCTGCACGAGGAAGCCTGCGAAGTGCTGCCGCGCGTGCTCGACGCCGTCGGCTTTCAACGCGGGTTCCTGCTCGGCCACAGCGACGGCGCCTCGATTGCCGCCATTTATGCCGGCTCGGTGCAGGACCACCGCGTGCGCGGGCTGGTGCTGATCGCGCCGCATTTCTTCACCGAGGCGAGCGGACTCGCCGAAATCCACCGCGCGCGGGAGGATTTCTACGGCGGCCTATTGCGCGAGAAACTCAAGCGCTGGCACGCCGATGTCGATGGCGCGTTTCGCTCCTGGAACGAGCCGTGGCTTCATCCCGATTTCCGCAAATGGGATATCACCGAAGCGCTCGGCTATATCCGCGTGCCGATTCTCGTCATGCAGGGGCAAGACGATCAATACGGCACGCTCAAACAAGTCGAAACGGCGCAACAGGAATGCTTCTGTCCGGTCGAGACCGCGGTGCTGCCGGGCGTCCGTCATGTGCCGCATCGCGAGGCCCCCGAACTCACCCTCGAACGCGTCGCCGATTTCATCAACCGGCTGCTGCGCGAGCATCATGAGGGCGACCCGTCCGGCGGAGCCGGGTTGTCGCATCATGAATTATAATGCATATAATCAGGGCACATCATAATACCGCCGTGCCAGCTCCGGCTGGCAAGGTCGCACAGGGTGGAAAATCGAGGCGCCGATATGGGCGACGCGGACCAGGCCACGCTGGCAGCAGGCAACGGCAAAGCGCGGATCGATTTCCAGACCGCGCCCGCGCGCTATCGGCATTGGAAGCTCACGATCGACGGCGACATCGCAACGCTCCTGCTCGACGTCGACGAGAAGGGCGCGATGTTTGGAGGCTACGAGCTGAAGCTCAATTCCTACGATCTCGGCGTCGATATCGAGCTCGCCGACGCGCTTGAGCGGCTGCGCTTCGAGCATCCGCAGGTGCGCGCGCTGGTGCTGCGTTCGGCAAAGCCGCGGGTGTTTTGCGCGGGCGCCAATATCCGGATGCTGGCCGGCGCCAGTCATGCGCATAAGGTCAATTTCTGCAAATTTACCAACGAGACCCGCAACGGCATCGAGGATTTGAGCGCGCATTCCGGGCTCAAATCGATCTGCGCCATCAACGGCACCGCCGCCGGCGGCGGCTATGAACTCGCGCTCGCCACCGATTACATCATCCTGGTCGACGACGGCACGGCGGCGGTGTCGCTGCCGGAATTGCCGCTGCTTGCGGTGCTGCCCGGCACCGGCGGCCTCACCCGCGTCTCCGACAAGCGCAAAGTGCGCCGCGACCATGCCGACGTGTTCTGCACCACCGAAGAAGGCGTCAAAGGCAAGCGCGCGGTCGAATGGCGGCTGGTCGACACAGCGGTGCCCGGCTCGAAATTCGACGAGACCGTCGCCGCGCGCGCCAAGGCGTTCGCGGCGCAATCCCACCGCGGCGGCGAAGGCCCGGGCGTTGCGCTCACACCGCTGCAGCGAACCTTCGCTGCGGACGGTGTCGAATATGGCGCGGTATCGGTCGAATTTCAGCGCGCGGCGCGGATCGCGACCGTGACTTTGCGCGGCCCTGTTGTGCCGCCGCCGGCTTCAGCCGAAGCCATGCTGGCGCTCGGCGCGGAGTTTTGGCCGCTCCAACTGGCGCGCGAGCTCGACGACGCCATCCTCAATATCCGGCTCAACGAACTTGAGGTCGCGGCGATCGTGTTCAAATCGTCCGGCGACCCGGACCGCGTCCTCGCCTACGATCGTTTCCTCGACGCCCATAAGGATCGCTGGCTCGCGCGAGAAATCCGGCACTTATGGAAGCGCGTACTCAAGCGCGTCGATCTCACCTCGCGCTCGCTGGTCACGCTGATCGATCAGGGTTCGTGCTTTGCCGGCTCGCTCGCCGAACTGCCGTTCGCAAGCGACCGGTCGTATATGCTTGCCCCCACCCGTCCCTCCCCCGCAAGCGGGGGAGGGTTAGGGTGGGGGCACGACAACAAACCACCGGCAACGCTTGCGCTCGACGACGTCAATTTCGGCGCTTATCCGATGGCGAACGGGCTCAACCGGCTCGCCTGCCGCTTTCTCGCCGATCCGGCCGATCTCGATGCGGCAAAGGCCGAGCGCGGCAAAATGCTCGACGCCGAACGCGCGCAACAGCTCGGCCTCGTCACCTTCGCGCTCGACGACATCGACTGGGACGACGAAGTGCGTGTCTTCCTCGAAGAGCGCGCGAGCTTTTCGCCGGACGCACTCACCGGGCTGGAAGCCAATCTGCGCTTCGCCGGACCGGAAACCATGGAATCGAAAATCTTCGCGCGTCTGACCGCCTGGCAGAACTGGATTTTTCAGCGCCCCAATGCCATCGGCGATGAAGGCGCGCTCAAGCGCTACGGCACCGGCCAGAAGCCGGTGTTCGATACGCGGAGAGTGTGAGTTTGTTCTCCCTCCCCCTTGTGGCGAGGGGAAAAGAGATGAGGAGCCGGCCATGAACATCGACAACGTCGATTACACCACCAAGATCCCGAACAACGTTAATCTCGCCGAGGACCGCCAAGTGCTGCGCGCGCTGGAAAGCTGGCATCCGGGCTATATCGACTGGTGGATGGATATGGGCCCGGAGGGCTTTCAGGATGCGCTGGTTTATCTGCGCACCGCGGTTTCGGTCGATCCAAAGGGCTGGGCCAAGTTCGATTACGTAAAGATGCCGGACTATCGCTGGGGTATCCTGTTGGCGCCGCGGGAGGATAACCGCAAGATCCCCTTCGGCCGCCATTACGGCGAGCCGGCCTGGCAGGAAGTGCCGGGTGAATATCGTGCCATGCTGCGGCGTCTCGTCGTTATCCAGGGCGACACCGAACCGGCATCCGTCGAGCAGCAACGCCACTTAGGAAGAACGGCCCCTTCGCTCTACGACATGCGCAACGTATTTCAGGTCAATGTCGAGGAAGGCCGCCATCTCTGGGCGATGGTCTATATCCTACAGAAATATTTCGGCCGCGACGGCCGCGAGGAAGCCGCCGAGCTCCTGCAGCGCCGCTCCGGCTCAGCCGACAAGCCGCGCATGCTCGGCGCCTTCAACGAGGCGACGCCGGACTGGCTGTCGTTCCACATGTTCACCTTCTTCACTGATCGTGACGGCAAGATGCAGCTCGAAAGCCTGGCGCAATCCGGCTTCGATCCGCTGTCGCGCACCTGCCGCTTCATGCTCACCGAGGAAGCGCATCACATGTTTGTCGGCGAGACCGGCGTCGGACGCACCATTCAGCGCACCTGCGAGGCGATGAAAGCGGCCGGCATCGAAGATCCCGGCGCCGTCGAGAAAATCCGCGCGCTCGGCGTCATCGATCTGCCGACCATCCAGAAGAAACTCAATCTGCATTATACGCTGTCACTCGATCTATTCGGCTCGGAAGTCTCGACCAATGCCGCCAACACCTTCACCGCCGGACTCAAGGGCCGGTTCCAGGAGATCAAGATCGAGGACGATCACCGGCTCGAAAACGCGGTCTATCCAGTGCTGAAATTGGTCGACGGCGAGATCAAGCGCATCGACGAGCCGGCGCTGACCGCGATCAATATGCGGCTGCGCGACGATTACACCGCCGATTGCCAGCGCGGTCTCGACCGCTGGAACAAGATCATCGATCGCACCGGCGTGACGTTCAAACTCGAACTGCCGCATGTCGGCTTCCACCGCCAGATCGGCGAGTTCAAGAACGTCAAAATCTCGCCCACCGGCAAATTGCTCGACGAAACGGCCTGGAACCGCGGCAAGAATGCCTGGCTGCCGTCGGCGGACGATGGCGACTATATCGCCAGCCTGATGCAACGCGTCGTCGAACCCGGGCAATTCGCCAGCTGGATCGCGCCGCCGCGCGTCGGCATCGACAACAAACCCGGCGATTTCGAATATGTGAAGATCGCGGCGTAAGCGTCATTCCCGGGCCGGCCGGAGCCCGGAATGCCGATCAGATATCCAGCGGCCCATCGCGCAGCCGCGCCAGATCGAAGCGATCGACCTCGCGCAGCAACTCGACGAAGGCCGCTGCACCCTGCGCCAGCGCCGCTTCGCCCTTTGCTGCCGCCGCAAGCGTGGCGTCGCCAACCGCACCGGTCGGATTGAGATCCTGCGTCATCCAGGCAAAGCCCGCCGGCCGATAGGCGCCGAGCCATCTGAAGTCGCGCGACATCGCCACGGTCTGCGAGATCGCCTTGGGCGCTTTGTCCATGCGCACCGTGTCAGGCTTGGCCGCGAGCATCAGCGAGGTCTCGATGTCGCCGCCATGGACGCCGTGCTTCTTCTCCTCGGCGGTGAAAGTGCCTTCCGGATAACCGAAGCGATGCCAGCCGACGGTGACGGCGAGCATGCCAAGCCGCGCGCGCAGGTCGCGCGCCACCAATTCCATCGCCGCGACATTGCCGCCGTGGCTGGTGACGAACACCAGCTTGCGCAGGCCCGCCCGCGCCAGACTGTCGCCAAGCTCGGTCCAGGCCGCGATCGCGGTCGCAGCCGAAAACGTCAATGTGCCGGGATAGGCAAGGTGCTCCGCCGATACGCCGATGCGTTGCACCGGCAGGAAGGTCACCGGCAGACCATCGGGCAGCAAGGCGTGAACCCGCTGCAAATAGGCTTCCGCAATGAAGGTGTCGACGCCGAGCGGCAGATGCGGGCCATGCTGCTCGACGGCCGCGAGCGGCAGCACGGCGATCCACCGCCCGGTTTCGGCGCCGGCGATGTCCTGCCAGCTCATCTCCATCCAGTCGCGCTTGGGCAGTATCGTCACTCGCCAATCCTTCCTTCGTCTCCTATTCTCGCGTCACTGATGCAAAGGAGCAACTGATGTCGTTGGCAGGGTTTTTCGGTGTGGTCCTAGCGGGACTTGCTGTGGCGGCCGGTGCCGCGAGCGGTCCGGCGACCGCCCAATCTGCAGATAAGGCTGCTCTCGACAAGGTCGCGTTCGGCACCAATTGGGTGGCCGAGGCCGAGCATGGCGGCTTCTACCAGGCGCTCGCCGACGGCACCTACCGCAAATATGGCCTCGACGTGAGCATCGTGCCGGGTGGGCCGCAGGTGAACAATCGCCTCCTGCTATTGGTCGGCAAGCTCGACTTTTTCCTCAGCGCCAACACGCTCGAAGGCTTCGACGCGGTGGCGCAGAACGTGCCGACCATCGAGGTCGCGGCGCTGTTTCAGAAGGACCCGCAAGTCATCATCGCGCATCCCGATCAGGGCATCGACGATCTGGAGGACTTGAAGAAGCTCACCCTGTTCGTGTCCCAGGAAGGCATGGCGAGCTATTACCAATGGCTCAAGGCCGATTTCGGCTTCACCGATTCGCGGGTCAAGCCGTATACGTTCAATCCGCAGCCGTTCCTCGCCGATAAGAAGAGCGCCATGCAGGGCTATGTGACGTCGGAGCCCTTCGCCATCGAGAAAGCGGCAAAGTTCAAACCCAAAGTCTTCCTGCTCGCCGATCAAGGCTTCGACGCTTATTCGACCTTGATCGAGACGCGCCGCGAGCTGGTCGACAAGAAGCCCGATCTGGTGCAGCGCTTTGTCGATGCCTCGATCATCGGCTGGTACAATTATCTCTATGGCGACAATTCCGCCGCCAATACGCTGATCAAGAAACAAAATCCGGAGATGACCGACGATCTTCTGGCCTATTCGGTCGCCGCGATGAAGCAATACGGCATCGTCGATTCCGGAGATGCGATAAAGCTCGGCATCGGCGCCATGAGCGACGCGCGGATCAAGGATTTCTTCGACAAAATGGTGCGCTCGGGGGTCGCCAAGCCAAGCCTCGATTATCGCAAAGCCTACACCTTGCAATTCGTCGACAAGAAGGTCGGGCTTAATCTGCGGCCGAAGTGATGCCGCTTGCCGTCATCGTCCGCGACGGCGGATGATCCAGTATCCACCGGCATCCGAGACAATCTGCAGCGGCAATGATTCTTTTATCTCTTGTCGCTAGTCAATTATCCGGCGCCGGCAACAGCAGGCCTTCGATCAGCTCCGTTGCAGCAGCGGACGAAGCTCGCGGACATCTTTCAGTTGCTCAATCGCATACACTTTCTCCACGAGCGCCGTACACGTCGCTGAGCCTAGCACCGGGGTGATCAGGTCGCGCGCTTTCGTGATGACTTCGTCGCGGCTCATGGGATTCTCCGCGCTGCCGCGCACCGCATCGTTGCGTTCGCTGAAATGGCTTCCATCGTTCAGCGTGATCTCAACCACGGCTACCCGCTTGGGCAACAAGCGCTCGAGCTCTTCCTCGGCAACGACCTGCACTTTGGCACGCACACGCAGAACTGCCGGATCCTGCATGCGAGCGGTGTCGTGTGCCGCACGAAAGGATACCGTTCCGTCGAGCAACAGCACTGCCACGAGATACTGCAGACAAAGATCCGGGCTCTGGCTGTTGTCCACTTTCGGCGCTGCGCTGGTCGACAGATGGATGACCACTTGGCTTATCTGACCAACATCGAACGGATGCTGGCGCCGAATATTGATCAAGGCATCGAGCGGTGACTGGACCGGGCCGCCGGTCGACCATTTTTTGATGTTGGTATCGGACACTTCAAATCGCTCACCAAGCCCCTCGACGAGCCCGGCCGGATCGGCCTGCGGAGCGTAGGATGCGAAGAAATTGTCCCGGCCTGAAAAAACGTCGCCAACGCCGGTGAATCCCGACTGCATGAGCAGTGCGGCCGTTACGCCATTGCGTGCGCCCATCGAGCCGAACACGAAGGCTTTCTCCATATGCGCAGTATCGCGTTGCCATATGGCGAAGCCGGCCCCCGCCTGCTGCGAGGCATAGTCGAGCAGCCAACGCATCTGCTGGGCGTCTAGATTTGCCACACAGCCGGCGGCCGCCGAGGCCCCAAACGTTCCCACCACGTTGTGGGTATCGCGCAACACGGTGGCACCGAGAACCGTTTTCATCGCGCGCATGCCGATGTCATAACCAAGCGTTACCGCTCGCATAAAATGCGTGCCGTCGATGCCAAGCAGTTCACCTATTGCCAGCGCGGCCGGCACGACGGCGCAGCCTGGATGGGCGCCTCCAGCGTCATAATTGTCATCGGTCTCGTCGGCCTGAGCGAGCGCGCCGTTGACGATGGCGGCTTCGATCGGCCCGCTCAAAATATCGGAGGCCACGATCGTCGCAATCTTCGCGCCACCCACAGCGCGGGCAAATTGCAGCGCCTGACGTCCGGGCGGCAACTCGGAGCCCGAAATCATGGCTGCCAGAGTGTCGAGGATATGACTCTTTGACTCTTCCACGATCGCCGGCGGAAGGGCGCGCTTGCCGGCCTCACTCATATAATGGCTGAGCCTATCCATAATCGGGCCGATACCCGCGTCGGCCGCCGATGCACTGCACGGAAGCGCCGATGCAAGCGCAACTCCGGCGCCGCCAACCAGCAGACTTCGCCGTGTCGGCCTCGCGCTGCGGCCTGGGGTCGGCAATGTCGGCCTTTGACCGGATGAATCGATCAGCTTACCCATGACTTCTCCACATTGTGTGCGTGCGGCAACCGATTCTTACGATGGACCGGAATTTTACGCGGCGGCAAGGACTGGCGCCACGCCAAGGTGGGTCTACTTGCACGGTTAAAGGTCTAACTATTTATATACGGCGAACATTGATCCGAACGGATATACCCTGGGCACTGACGGCGGGCGTGATATAGGCGGCGTGAGATACGCGACATGACATAGGCGACACGTGAAGCGCTCATAGCGGCAATACGCGACAGCGCCAGTCCTAAGAGCGTCGCAAAAATACCTGAGAGGACATACCATGACAGAACAAGCCAACAACAACACTGTTTTCACCTCCGGCAACGAGACGCGCCCGCGCATCGCTTTCCTGCTCGGCGACTGTACGGGCATCGGACCGGAGTTGGTCGCCAAAATTCTGGCCGAGGGCAAAATGGCCGAACACGCGCGCTTGGTGGTGGTCGGCGACGCCCGTGTTCTGAACCGAGGCGTGCGCGACGCCAAGGTCGATTTTAAATGGAACCGCGTCGGGAGTGTCTCGGCAATCGATTGGTATAACGGCATCGTACCGGTTATCGACTTGAATAACATTGATCCGATCAAATTTCCGCAAGGGGTTAGCTCGTCGGAATCCGGCAAGCTCACCGGCGACACGCTCGCTTATGCCATAGGCCTGGCTCAAAGGGACGAGGTTGACGGCATTACCTTCGCGCCACTCAACAAGCGGGCGCTCTATGACGGCGGATGGAAATTCCGTGACGAACACCAAATGTTCGCGCATCTCTTGGGGCACAATGGCCATTTTAGTGAAATGAACGTGTTAGACGGCCAGTGGATGACACGCGTGACTTCGCATGTCTCGCTCCGTCAGGCGGTCGACCAGATCACACCCCAACGCATTGAGGACTCCTTGAAACTGGCCGATTGGGCCATGAAGGCAGCCGGTATCGAGAAACCGCGTATCGCGGTCGCCGCGCTCAACCCGCATAATGGCGAGAACGGACTGTTCGGCACGGAGGAGATCGAAATCATCCGTCCGACGGTCGAGAAAATGGCGGCGCAAGGCATCGACTGCAAAGGCCCCTTCGCCTCGGACACAGTCTACATCAAGGCGTTCGAGGGCGCCTATGACAGCGTGCTTTCGATGTATCACGATCAGGGTCAGATCGCGACCAAGCTCAGGGGCTTTAATCGTGGCGTTACAATCACGGCCGGGCTACGCACCGTCTTCACCACCCCGGCTCATGGGACGGCCTTCGATATTGTGGGCAAAGGCGTTGCAAATACCGGCGCTACTGAAAACGCGATCATGCTTGCGGTGAAAATGGCCGGTCGGCGTCGCGCCGAACCAAATCCTGCGGCCTGAAACCTAATCGGCGCGTCCGGACCGACGTCACGGAGATCAGGGCATTTGATTGACGAAATAGCCCGGGGCGATACCCCCGGGCTTTTCGCGAACCGGAGCCCGCGCACTCCAGAGTCTTAGGCCCGCTTGCCGTGCTTTAGCTGCGGGAGTCGATGGCGTATTCGCCGTGGCTGCGGTCGAATTGATTCGATACGCTTCCGGTCACCGGGCCACCGTTCGGATACTGCTCCACGACCTGGGAGGCCTGCGACTGTTGACGATCCAGCTTCTGCGCAAAGGCCGGTGTCGCGAGCAGCGCGACGCCGAGAGCCGACAAAAGCAACTTCGTTTTGAACGTATTCATTGGATTTCTCCTGGTTGGTATTGATCCGCACCTCGTGATGGTGCACAGCCGTTGGCTGCAGCACCAACATAAGCCCGCGACTCGGCGGCACCATTAAATTGGCGTTCAGAAAACTAAATTCGAATTTATGCGGGGCACCTGGCGAACAGCACCGCCGCGGTAGCGGACCAACTCGTCGCCGGCTGCTGTTTCTTCAGTTGAAGCCAATGCCGGACACTAACAAATAATTTAATAACTCTGGCGACTGTTTTCATAGCGCCTCGGGCGTCGCGGTTTTATCTACCAGACGGAAGATGGCGCACTCGCCTATCGGCCGATGGAAAACCCTATGGTGTTGGACCACGATGGATCAGAGCACAATTCCCGCGTAGATTGGGAAGCATACGGCCGGGACATCGCGTCTTTGGTAACGGCCGGCCCCGAAATAGTCGCGCTGGCGCCCAGGAGCGAGTCGATGGCTACATTGCTCCTCATCGAGGATGATAAGGAGACGGCCGACGAGATCACGGCCGAGTTCGGCGATCACGGCTTTACAGTCGACTGGGCTGCAAACGGCATCGAAGGGTTGGACAAGGGGCGATCGAGTGGAGCAGATGCCATCATCGTCGATCGCCTGCTGCCGGGAATGGACGGTCTCACTATCATCGAGGCCTTGCGGCGAGAGGGTATCCGCACGCCGGTCCTGGTCTTAAGCGCGCTTGGCGCGGTGGACGACCGGGTCCGCGGATTGCGCGCCGGCGGAGACGACTATCTGACCAAACCGTTCGCGACGGTCGAGCTTGTGGCGCGGGTTGAGGCGCTCTTGCGCCGGCCGGCGGAAAGCCGCGACACGATGCTGCGGGTCGGACCGCTCGAGCTCGATCTCATTGAGCGTTCCGCCAAGCGTGGGAACCGCACGATAGATCTGTTGCCGCGCGAATTCCGCCTGCTCGAATATATGATGCGTCGTAAAGATCAGATGCTGACCCGCGCCATGTTGCTGGAAGAAGTGTGGAACTACAAGTTCGTTCCCCAGACCAACCTCATCGACGTTCACATGGGAAGGCTGCGCCGCAAGGTGGACGAGCCGGACGAACTGCCCATGATCCACAATGTGCGCGGCCTGGGATTCATCCTCCGTGCACCTGCCTGATTTCGTCCGCACCACTACGTTTCGCTGGACGCTCGCCATCGCCAGCGCGTTCGTGCTTTGCAGCTTGGTGCTGTTCGGCTTTGTCTATTGGGAAACAGCCGCCTACATGACATCCACGTTCGATGATCTGATCGTCGGAGAGCTGAATATCATTGCGGCCGACAGCCCTTCACAGCGGCTGGAGCATATAAAGAACCGATTGCGCGACGATCCGCGTCGCGTCAGGATTGCCGGCCTGTTCGGCGCCGACGGCCACCGCATCGCTGGCAATATAGAGAGCCTGCCGCCCGGCCTGACGCCGGGCATACAGACCAACGCAGTGGTTGTTAGGGATGATGACCGCGGCCGTGAGACCGAGAAAGTGCGGCTCGTGACCGACACGTTATCGGGCGGCGAGATTCTCGTGATCGGCCGGAACGTCGAGGATATTGCCGAGATTGCCGACATTGTCCGGCGAGCCCTCGCGCTGGGGCTATTGCCGGCATTCGCTTTGGCGATTGTCATCGGGTTGGCGTTGAGCTGGCGCGCTCAGCAACGGCTCACGGAGGTCAACCGGAGAATCCAACGTATCGTCGCGGGGGACTTGCGCGCGCGCCTGCCAACCCGTGACAGCGACGATCCGTTTGATCAGCTCGCCGTCAGCGTCAACCGGATGCTGGACGAAATTGAAGCCCTTATCCAGGAGATTGCCGGCATCGGCGACAACATCGCCCACGACTTGCGCACGCCGCTGACCCGGGTGCGGTTACGCCTTGAGCGTGGGCGCGAGCGCGCCGAATCGATGGAGGAATTGCGAAAGGTCGCCGATCAGGCAATCGCCGGTCTCGATCAATCGTTGACCATCATCACCGCGCTCTTGCGCATTGCCGAGATCGAACATAGCCGCCGCCTCGAGGGATTTGGCGATGTCCGGCTCGCCACTGTGGTTCGCGAGGTTGCCGATCTCTACGACCCGATCGCCGAGGACAAAGGGGTCACCCTTCGGGTCGAAGCCGCGAACGATCTAACGGTGCGTGGCGATCGCGATCTTCTTTTCGAGGCAGTCGCTAATCTGGTCGACAATGCCATCAAATTCACCCCTGCGGGCGGCGGCGTGGAGCTCGCCCTCTTACAACGCGGCGGCGAGAGCGTTATCCGCGTCAGCGACACTGGTCCCGGCATCCCGGAGATCGAGCGGGAAGCGGTCATCAAGCGTTTCTTTCGCTCGGACAAAAGTCGGCGTACCGAGGGGCTGGGTCTCGGCCTGAGTTTGGTCGCTGCGATTGTCAAATTGCATGGCTTCCGCTTTGCGATCGCGGGCGGCCCGGGTTGCACGGTGGAGATTGCCTGCCCGCAAGCGCGTTAAGAACGGAAGTGTCCGCTTCGGCGTGACGCGCGCTGAGATACCGACGCCGCCAGCGATTCCTCGTTTTCAGGCTGGCTTCCGCGACAGCGCCGGTGCGAGATCAGCCGGCGCCTCGCTCGAAACCGCCACGCTTGCGGCCGATGCGGGGCGGTTGGGACTGGTGGCAGCCCATAGCTGCGCGTCGAACTCGCCGTCCCACTTTGCCACGACGACGGCGGCGACGGCGTTACCGATCATGTTCACGACCGAGCGGCCCTGCGACATAAAGCGGTCAACGCTCAGGAGCAGCGCCAGTCCTTCGACAGGCAATCCGCTCGCGATCACGGTGGCTGCCAGTGCGGCAAAGGCGCCGCCGGTGACGCCAGCCGCGCCTTTTGAAGTGAAGAGCATCAAAACCAGCAGGCTAACCTGCTGCCAGAAGTCGAGATGAATGCCGTAGACTTGGGCGATGAACAAAAGGCTCATCGGCAGCGTGATCGCGACACCGTCGAGATTGAATGAATATCCTGTTGGAATGACGATACCGACGGCGGTGCCGGAAACCCCCGACTTCTCTAACTTCTCGATCATGCCGGGAATCGCGACCTCGGAGGACGAGGTCGTGACCACCATGAGCATTTCCTCCTTAAGGCGGCGGATCAGGTCGAAAAGGCGGAAGCCGGAAATTCGGCAGATCAGGCCGAAGACGACCAAGACCATGAACGCCAGCGTAAGCCATGCTGTCATGACGAACATGCCCAGCACGTAGAGTGTATGGACGCCGAAGCGACCGACGCTGAATGCCATGGCGCCGAAGGCGCCGATCGGGGCGGCGAGCACAATGATGTTAACGACGCCGAATACCAAATTGCAGCATTGACTAAGCGCGTTCCGGATCGGCGCACCCTTGTCGCCGGCTTTAATCAGCGCGGCTCCTACGAGGAGGCCGATGATGACAACCTGCAGCACGTTGTCGTGAACAAATGCACCGAAAAAATTGTCCGGCACGACGCCCATGATGAAGTCTGGCAGAGACTGCGCTTTGCTGTTCTGGTAGGCGGCCGCACTCGCAGCCTGGCTGGCCGAAGGACGCTGCACCGCAGAGCCAAAATCCACCAGATTGCCAACAAGCGTGCCGAGCAGCAGCCCGATCGTTGAAACGACTTCGAAGTAGATTATGGTTTTAAGCCCGAGGCGTCCCACTTGGCGCAGATCGCCGACCTGAGCGACGCCGCTCGCTATCACCAGGAAAATCAGCGGCGGAATACTCAGTTTTATGAGAGCAATGAACGCATCGGCGCATGGTTTGAGAGCGATACCGACGGAAGGCCATAGCGCGCCAATGGCCACACCCGCGGCGGCACCGACCAAAACGAGAAACCAAAGTTGGCGCCAAAACGGCTTGGATTTGACGCCGACGGCAACGGTGCTCGCATTCATCGCGGCGCTCACATGTGGCCGTCTTTGACATATTTCCGGAGATTGTGGGTGCCGACGTCGGCGGCGTAGATGGTGCCCTTATCGTCCGCCGCGATGCCTGATGCCGATGTCCCCCATATGACTTTATCCAGATCGCCGGGATCGGGAATGAAGGCCTTGAGCGAACCGTCGTTGGCGTTGCCGATCATGATGCCTCGAAACTCTCCCTTCTTCGCCGTCGGATCGGGGAAGGAGACGCCCGCATAGAGGGTATCGTCTTTGCCAACGAAGACCGAGCTCGGTTGGCCGAATTGCGTCCACGCGGCGATGAAGTTTCCGTCCTGGTCGAAAACCTGGATCCGTTTGTTTTTGCGATCGGCGACGTAGACGTGGTTTTGCGAGCCGCCGATAAAAATGTCGTGGGGTTCGTCGAAATTGCCGGGCTCCGGACCGAGGTGGCCCCATTCTTTGATGTATTTGCCGTCCTTGGCAAACTTTACGATGCGGGCCGAGTTGTGCGCGTTGGGAGAATGGCCGTCCGAAACAAAGATGTCGCCGTTCGGCGCGATCGCGACGCCGGTCGGCCGATCGAACGTATCGTGACCATTGCCGGCGACGCCCTCCTTGCCGAGCGTCATCAATACCTTGCCGGTCGGGCTGAGCTTGAGGACCTCCTGGCCCATCACCACGCCGTCTGAATTCTTGGCCGACATGCCGAGGACCGCCGGCTGATCGTTCACGTCGCTAGTCCATAGATTGCCGTCGCCATCGATAGTAAACGCATGCGGATAGGCAAACATTCCGGCGCCGAAGCTCGTCAGCAGCTTTCCTGACGGATCAAATTCCAGGATCGGCGGATTGGCGGCTCCGCGCTCGATGCAGGTCGCACTGCCCGCAGGCACGACGTTGAAACAGCGATTGAAAACCCAGATGTTGCCGGAGCGGTCGATACTCACCCTGATGACTTCGCCCCAATGCCCCCCATTCATGCTGGTGGGCAGTGTCGGCCAGCCTTCGACGAGGTGATATGGATTGGGAAGGTCGCTTGGCTTCGGGTATTGAGTCTGCTGGGCCTGCGCCAACACGCCGAACGCCAACGCGCCAAACGCGCACACACTCAGCGTAAAAATAAATTTACCGATGTGCGGCATCCCGGACCCTCCACTGTCAAACGCACTTTATTTTAAGCAAGCCATAATGGTGTCGCAGCAAGGTGGCAAGAGCCGGGCTTTTCACGGCCACGGCAGCGGCCATCGATCAACTCCGTTGTAGCAGCCGACGAAGCTCGCGGACATCTTGCAATTGCTCCGGCGCAACGGCGATCACTTGATGACACGAAGCGGCCATGGTCTGTTGCGCGACGAACTCCGCCGGAACTTTTCCTGCAATGTGTTATTTTGTGCTGGCGGAATGTCCTGATCTTCGGCGCGGGAGCGAAACCGGACGACGCCAGTTCACTGGCCGGGATCGATACTAGAATCCGGCCGATATCCAGCGGAGTGAGAAAATTCGCACGAACCGAACCGCGGCTGTCGCGACTGGAGCGGCCATGTTGCTGCTTACTGTCGTGGCCCTGGCGCAGTCCCCCGAGGACGAGAGCAATTGCCTGGGCAGCAACAATGCGACCAAGGACGAAATCATCGCCGGCTGCACGGGTAGGATCAAGTTTGGCGGTCTCAGTGGGCAGGAATTGGCCGGCGCCTATCTTAACCGCGGCATCGCCTACGGCTTGAAGAGCCAGCCTGACTTGGCCATCCAAGATCTCGATCAAGTCCTGAAGCTAACGCCCAATGACGCCACGGCAGTGGAAGAGCGCGGCGCGGCATATTTCAGCAAGGGCGACTTCGCTCATGCGCTCGCCGATTTCGATCATTTGATCATTCTCAATCCCAATGAGTTCCAGGCTTATAACAATCGCGGCACTATCTATTATGCCCTCGGCCAATGGGCCAAGGCGGTTGCCGATTTCACAGTCGCCATCGAGCTCAACCGCAGCGTCGCTCTGATCTATTATTCGCGGGGCTTCGCGTTTGACAAACTCGGCCAGCACGACCGGGCCATGGCCGATTACGCCGAGGCAGTTCGCCTCGATCCATCCTTAAAACGCCGGCACTAGGCACCCTAAACCGTGGCCGGATTCCGTCCGCTGTTGAGACTCATCGCCAGCACGCGCGCGACATGCATTGCCGCGCGCCCGGTGCCGTCATGGATTTGATGTCGGCAGGACGTACCGTCGGCTACGATGAGCGCGTCGTCGGGCGCTTTGCGCAGGGCGGGAAGCAGCGATAATTCGCCCATCGCCCGTGACACTTCAATGGTGTCGGCATGGTAGCCGAAGGAGCCTGCCATGCCGCAGCAGCTCGATTCGATGGTTTCGACTGCGAGATCGGGGATCAGTTTCAGCGTCGTTTCGACCGCCGTCATGGTATCGAACGATTTCTGATGGCAATGGCCGTGGAGCAGCGCTCGCTGCTTCATCGGCGCGAGATCAAGAGCGAGCTTTCCAGCCTTAGCCTCGCGCGCCAGAAATTCCTCGAACAACAGCGCGCTGCCGGCAACCCGATGCGCGGTGTCGCTTCTCACCAATGATGGGATTTCGTCGCGGAAGCTGAACAGACAACTCGGCTCAAGCCCGATCACCGGCACGCCCCGTTCGACGTAGGGCGCAAGCGCGGCAAGCGTGCGTGCGGCCTCGTGGCGGGCCTCGTCGATTTTGCCGATGGACAGGAAGGTGCGCCCGCAGCATAGCGGGTGTCCACCGCCGCTTGGCGTTGCAAAACCGACGCGATAGCCGGCCGCAGTCAGGACGGCGGCCGCGGCATCGATGTTTTCGCGCTCGAAGTACCGATTGAATGTATCGGCGAACAGAACGACTTCGCCTTTTTCGCCGCCACCATGCGCAGCGCCGGCTTCGTCGAAACTATCCGAGCGCCATTTCGGCAGGCTCCGCCCCGCGCTAAATCCGGCCATCGCTTCCGACAGTTTCGCCGCGCCGGGAACAACATCGCGCAGATTGAAGAGCCAATGCAGCCGCGCCGCGTAAGGCGCGTAATGCGGCAGATAACCGACGATGCAATCGTGTAGCGACAGGCCGTGCTTTTCCGCACGCGCCCGTAGCACTTCGATCTTCATTCGCGCCATGTCGACGCCGGTCGGGCATTCGCGTCGGCACGCCTTGCACGAGACGCAGAGTTTCAACGTCTCCGCCATGTCGTCGGAGGTCAGCGCGTCCGGCCCGAGTTGGCCGGTAATAGCGAGCCGCAGTGTATTGGCGCGGCCGCGGGTGACGTCGCGCTCGTCGTGCGTGACGCGATAGCTCGGGCACATCACGCCGCCTTTGAGCGCACGGCAGGCGCCGTTGTTGTTGCACATTTCGACCGCGCCCTGGAAACCGCCGCCCGAGCCAGAATAGGCCGACCAATCGAGCGCGGTTGCGATCTCGTCGCCATGGTAATCGGGGCCGTAGCGAAAATTGCTTCGGTCATCGAATTTCGGCGCGCGCACGATCTTGCCGGGATTGAAAAGTCCCTGCGGATCGAACCGATCCTTCACTTCTTCGAAAGCGTGGACCAATTCCGCGCCGAACATTTTTTCGTGAAATTCGGAGCGCACGATGCCGTCGCCGTGCTCGCCGGAATGCGAGCCTTTGTATTCGCGCACCATGGCGAAGGCTTCCTCGGCAATGGCGCGCATGGCGCGCACGTCCTTGTCGAGCCGAAGGTTCAGCACCGGGCGCACATGCAGGCAGCCGACGGCGGCGTGGGCATACCAGGTGCCGCGCGTACCGTTCTTCTCGAAGATTTCGGAGAGCCGAGCGGTGTAGTCGGCGAGGTGCCCGAGCGGCACGGCACAATCTTCGACAAAGGAAATCGGTTTACCCGCCTCCTTCATCGACATCATGATGTTCAGCCCCGCGGTGCGCACCTCGTTGATGGCCGTCTGCAGCTTCGGATCGGGCACTTCGACCACGCCGCCCCATTTGGCGCCGCTGTTGTTCCACGACAGTCCGAGATCGCCCATCAGCTCGCCGAGCGATTTGAGCCGGCGCAAGTTCTCCGCCCAATCGTCCTCGGCGAATTCGACGAACAGGATCGCCTCGGGATCGCCGCGCAGGAACGCATCGATGGTTGGCTTGAACATCGCGATGTCGCGGGCAAGCCCGAGCATGGTGCGGTCGATCAGCTCGACGGCGATCGGACCGAGTGCGACGATGTGCTGCGCCGCCGCCATCGCTTCGTGAAAGCTGCCGAAATGACAGGCGCCGACGGCGCGCCGGCCCAGGAGCGGCGACAGTTTCAGCTCGATCGCGGTCGAAAACGCCAGCGTTCCTTCGGAGCCGACCAGCAGATGCGCGAGATTGATGTCGTTCCTGCCGGGCAAGATGGCGTCGAGATTGTAGCCGCCGACGCGGCGCTGCACTTTCGGAAAACGTCGCGCGATCTCGGCTTGTTCGCGCGCCACGATGGCGAAGAGATCGCGGGTGAGCGCCTCCGGCACCTTGGTCTTGGCATCGTCCAAAGCACCGAAATGCGCGCGGCTGCCGTCGGCCAGCACGGCGTCGATGGCGATAATGTTCTCGCGCGTATTGCCGTAGCGCAGCGAGCGTGCGCCGCAGGAATTGTTGCCGACCATGCCGCCGATGGTGGCGCGCGAAGCGGTCGAGATATCGACCGGAAACCACAGACCCGAAGGTTTCAGCGCACGGTTGAGCTCGTCGAGCACGATGCCCGGCTCGACCACGCAGCGCTTCGCTGCGGCATCGAACGCGACGACGCGGTTGAGATGCTGCGAACAATCGACGATCAGTGTTTGGTTGACGGTCTGGCCGGCTTGCGAGGTGCCGCCGCCGCGCGGCGTCACCGCCACGCCTTCGGCGCGGCAAATCCCGATCGCCCGATCGGCTTCCTCGATCGTGCGCGGCGTTACCACGCCCAGCGGGGTAACCTGGTAATGGGATGCGTCGGTGGCATAGCGCCCACGCGTGAACGCGTCGAAACGCACCTCGCCCACCTGTTCCGCCTTGAGGCGGCGTTCGAGCGGACTATGGTTCCTTGGCATCACCCGCACTGGCACGTCATTCTCCACGCCTCAATTTGACGCGATATCAACACCATATGATTCGCGGCAAATAGACTTGACCGGCAAATTGACTTGACCGGAATGTCGCATTCGCTATTCAACGCCACAAGCCGCGCGCATCCTCGGGCCTGCGCCGCCGGGCAAGTCAATCGGTCCGAAGGAGTTTCGATAATGCCGCAGAATGCTTCGCGCGCCGCCGGGCGTCACTTCCTGCAAATCCCGGGGCCGACGCCGCTGCCGGACCGCGTATTGCGGGCAATGGACACCCCCATCATCGACCATCGCGGCCCGGAATTTTCCAAGCTCGCCAAGCGCTGCCTCGACGGCATCAAGACTATCTTCAAGACCAGCAATCCGGTCATCATCTACACCGCGACCGGCACTGGCGCGTGGGAAGCGGCCTTGGTCAATACGCTGTCGCCCGGCGACCGCGTGCTGATGGTGGAAACCGGCCAGTTCGCGACGCAATGGAAGACCATGGCGCAAAAGCTCGGGCTGAAGCCGGAATTCATTCCCGGCGATTGGCGCACCGGCGTCGATGCCGCCGTGATCGAAGAGCATCTGCGCAAGGACAAGGCGCATGAGATCAAGGCGGTCTGCGTGCTGCACAACGAGACCGCAACCGGCTGCCTGTCGCCGATCGAGCCGATCCGCAAAGCCATCAATGCCGCCGGCCATCCGGCGCTGTTGATGGTCGACACCATTTCCTCGCTCGCTTCGACCGACTACCGCCACGACGAGTGGGGCGTCGACGTCACCGTCGGCGGCGCGCAGAAGGGCCTGATGCTGCCGCCCGGCATGTCGTTCAATGCCATCAGCGACAAGGCGCTGGCGGCGTCGAAGGCTTCGAAGCTGCCGAAATCGTTCTGGTCGTGGGACGACATGCTGACCATGAACAAAGTCGGCTTCTTCCCCTACACGCCGGCAACCCAGATGCTGCAAGGGCTAGCGGTGTCGATCGACATGCTGCACGAGGAAGGCCTCGACAACGTGTTCGCGCGCCACGCGAGGCTCGCCGAAGCCACCCGCCGCGCCGTGCGCGGCTGGGGGCTCGAAATCCTGTGCCGCGATGCGAAATATTATTCGCCGACCATCACCGCGGTGCTGCTGCCGGACGGCCACGACGCCGACGCCTTCCGCGGGCTCGCGCTCGATACTTTCAACATCGCCTATGGCGCGAGCTTCGGCCCGTACAACAAGAAATATTTCCGCATCGGCCATCTCGGCGACATCAATGACGGCACGCTGGTCGGCGCCTTGGCAATCACCGAGATGGGGCTCGCGCTTTCCGGCATTCCGCACAAGAAGGGCGGCGTACAAGCGGCGATGGATTACATCGTGTCGGCGCATTCGGCCGGCGCGCGGGCAGCGGCGGAGTAAGCCGTCGCCGCACGACGGATCACGTCAGCGGCACCGCCGCGACGTGATCCTTGAACGCCTTGCGCGCCGAGATCGCCGCATACCAGCGCTCGAAATTCCTCAGCGGCGGCCGGTCGGGCGCCAGCTGCCGATAGCGGTAGGCCATGACACCAACCGGAATGTCGCCGTAGGAAAAATCGTTGCCGGCGAGATAGGCGGTCTTGCCGAGCTGATCGTCGACCATGACCATAGCGGCCGTCGTGTTCTTTTTGCCGGCCTCGATCGCCGCATGATCGCGTTTTTCCGGCGCGGTGCGGATCAGGCCCCAAAATACTGGCGTGATCGCCGGCCCCGCGACCGAAAGCTGCCAATCCATCCATTTGCCGGCGTTGGCACGGATGCGCAGGTCCTCAGGCTCCAGCACACGCGACTGATGCTTGGCGGCGAGATAGCGCACGATGGTATTGGATTCCCACAACAGGTAGCCGTCCTCCTCTTCGAGAGTCGGCACCAGCCCGTTCGGGTTCATGGCGAGATAGGCCGCTTCGCGGTTCTTGCCGAAGGCGCCGCCGACATCGATGCGTTCATGCGGCAGGCCGATCTCGCCGACCGCCCACATCACTTTCTGCACATTCGACGACGTATTGCGGCCCCAGATTTTGATCATTGTTTTTCCTCCCGCGATTCCCATTTCGTCATGGCCGGACTTGTTCCGGCCATCCACGTCTTCGCGCCGGTAGATTTAAAGACGTGGATGCCCGGCACAAGGCCGGGCATGACGGTTGAGTAAACGCAACACAAATCAATCGATGCGGCGGGCTTCCTCGGGCAGCATGATCGGAATGCCGTCGCGGATCGGATAGGCAAGCTTGGCCGCGCGCGAGATCAGCTCCTGCTTTTCGGCATCGTATTCGAGCGGGCATTTGGTCAGCGGACAGACCAGGATTTCCAGAAGTTTCGGATCGACACCGTCGGCGGGACGGTCGGCTACGGGCGTGGACATCGAAAGAGCTCCGCTTTGACTAGCGTATCTATAGCATCGTCGTCATTGCGAGCGAAGCGAAGCAATCCAGCGCCTCACGCGCCACCCGGATTGCTTCGTCGCTTCGCTCCTCGCAATGACGACGTTCATTGCAACGGTGTTTCGCCCGACGTCTTGCTCTTGGCAAGCTCGATCTCGGTGACGGCGATCAGGATTTCGGCGCGGGTCTTGAGATCCGGCGCTTCCAGCATGGCCTGCTTCTCGGCGGGGTCGTAGGGCGACATCATCGCCAGCGCGTTGACCAAGGCCTCATTGGGGGCGCTCTCGATGCCCTCCCAATCGGCCTTGAGGTTGTTGGCCTTGAGAAACGCCGTCAGCGCCCGCAACAGCGCCTTGCGATCGACTTCGTCCTCGCCCTTGCGAGCGGTGAAATCGTCGATGAAGGGCTGATAGGTCACACGGCACTGCCGGTAGGGCGTCGCGACGGCGAGTTCCTCCTCGATGCGGTAGCGCGCGATGCCGGTGAGCTGGATGAGGTAGCGGCCGTCGCCGCTCTCGGAAAATTGGGTCATCCGACCGACGCAGCCGACGTGAAAAAGATGCGGCTTGCTCTGATCCGGACCCGGATGCGTGGGATCGGGCTGGATCATGCCGATCAAGCGCTGCGGCGAGCGCAACACGTCGTCGGTCATCGCCAGATAACGCGGCTCGAAGATGTTGAGCGGCATCTGGCCGCGCGGCAGCAGCAAAGCGCCGGGCAGCGGAAATACCGGAAGCACGGCCGGCAAATCGTCCGGCCCCTTGTAGTTGGTGTTGATCGGCATGCCGCACTCCACTCCGCGACGGCACCGAAAATTGCGTTAAGAGAACAGGATCGAAGACAGCCGCCTGCGGCCCTCGATGGTGGCTTCGTCGGTCGGGCCCCAGGCATCGAACAATTGCACGAGCTGTTTGCGCGCGCCGTCATCGTTCCATTTGCGGTCGCGCTTGACGATCGAGATCAGCTGCTCGAGCGCGTCGAGGCGGCGGCCCTTGCCGTTGAGCGCCAGCGCCAGATCGAAGCGCGCCTGATGATCGGCCGGATTGGCGGCGACCTTTTGCTCGAGCTCGGCGAGCGGCCCCAGCGCCTTTGCTTGCTCGGCAAGCTCGAGCGCGGCGCGCGCGGCCGCGATCGCTGAATCGTTGCGCTTTGCTTCCGGCACCATGGCGAGCGTCTGTTTCGCCTGGTCGAGCGCGCCGCTCTCGACATAACAGCGCACCAAACCGCCGAGCGCCGGCAGGTTGGCGCTGTCCTCGGCGAGCAGCTGCGCATAAAGGTCGGCGGCGCCCGCGGCATCGCCCTCGGCGAGCGCCAAGTCGGCGGCTTTGAGCAAATCCTTGGCCTCACCACCGATGCTGCCCTTGGTGAGCCGCTCCAGGAACGCCACGACCTGGGCCTCGGGCAGCGCTCCCATGAAACCGTCGGCCGGCTGGCCGTTGACGAAGGCGATCACGGCCGGGATCGACTGAATGCCCATCTGGCCCGGGATCGCCGGATGGTCGTCGATATTCATCTTGACCAGCTTGACCTTGCCCTTGGCGGCTTTGACCACCTTTTCCAGGATCGGGGTCAGCTGCTTGCAGGGGCCGCACCATGGCGCCCAGAAATCGACCAGCACCGGCTGGCGCTTGGATTCCTCGATGACGTCCTTGACGAAAGTCTGCGTCGTCGTGTCCTTGACCGGCACGTCCGCCGTGATGGTTGAAGCTTCTTGCAACATGTTTTCCCTGCCCAATGCCTAGGCGGTAACGCTCCGGATCACGTGTTCCGACCCAATTTCCGGCTTCTGCCCGACCGACCGGAGCCTGCCCTGTTTCGTGTGACTAAATGGGAAGAAAACGGGGGAAATGCAATCGGGCTGTTCCAGGCCGGCATCAGGGCGGTCGTTTCAAGGATTCGCGCCGGATACCGCCTCGATCCGCGGCGGATGGCCGGTGGATTGCAGGAATTTGACCAGCCCCTCCCGCGAGATCGTCGTCGTGCCGGTATTCACCAGCGGATGAAAGTTGAGCACCGGATGCGCCATCATGGCGGTATCGAGCACCACGGTCACCCGATGCGCGGTATCGTTGATGACGGCAAACGGGGTCACCGAGCCCGGCTCGACGCCAAGCAGTTCGCGCATCAGCTCGGCGGAACCGAACGAAAATCGCCCCGTGGCGCCCAGGAGCCGGTGCAGTGCCCGCAGCTCGATCACGGCCTCCTCGCCCGTCACCACGAGGTAGGGCACACCCTTCTTGTCGCGCAAAAACAGGTTCTTGGTATGGCCGCCGGGGATGGTTCCGCGCAGCGCGCGGCCTTCCTCGACCGTAAACACCGCCGGATGGGTCACAGTCTGGTGCGCAATACCAAGGCTATCCAAGTAGGCGAAAAGGTCTTCAGGCGAGGCGGGCATCGGCGGCTTTTAGAGCACGATCCCGAAAAGTGGAACCCGGTTTTCGGATAAGACCATGCGCAAAAAAGAGAATCTGCGCCTTAAGGCCGGCGGTTGCCAAGCCGGGCGCAGTTTGGCATAGCTTGGCCCGCTTCCGCCCAAGGCGGCGGCTATTTACCCTTCTCGGATGCGGGTGTAGCTCAGGGGTAGAGCACGACCTTGCCAAGGTCGGGGTCGAGGGTTCGAATCCCTTCGCCCGCTCCAATTCTCAATATGTCGTGACGTGACAAAGCTCATCCTTGCCCTTGCCGCCGCGCTGTTCGCCTGCGGCCCGGCGGTCGCTGCGGATTATCCGTCGCGGCCGATCCGTATCGTCGTCCCCTTCGAGCCCGGCGGCGGCACCGACGTGCTGGCGCGCATCGTCGGCCAGCGGCTGGGCGAGACATGGGGCCAGGCCGTAATCGTGGAAAACCAGCCGGGGGCTTCCGGCAGCATCGGCGGCAAGACCGTCGAACGCTCGACGCCCGATGGCTACACGCTGGTGATGGCCTCGACCGGGGCGCTGATGTCGATCGCCGACTTCTACAGCAAGGACGGCCCCTTCGTGCTCGATCAGCATTTCGCGCCGGTGACGCTGGTCGCCGATCCGCCTTACGTCATCACCGTCAGCCGCGATCTGCCGGTCAAGACCGTCGCCGACCTGATCGCGCTCGCGCGCAGCAGGAAGGGCGAATTGACCTTCGGCTCCTCAGGCGTCGGCGCAGCCTCCCATCTGTCGGGCGAGCTGTTCCAAAAAGAAGCCGGCGTCGAGCTCTTGCACGTGCCCTATAAAGGCACCGGCGAAGCGGTGACCGATCTCCTTGCCGGCCGCATCGACATCATGTTCGCGCCGCCGCAGACGGTCGAACCTCTGGTCAAGGCCGGCGAGCTCAAGGCGCTGGCGACCACCGGCAAAACCCGTTCGCCGCTATTCCCTGACCTTCCCACCGCGTCCGAAAGCGGCCTGCCGGGATACGAAGCGGTCGGCTGGTTCGGTCTCTTGGCGCCCGCGCACACACCCACCGCCATCGTCGACAAGCTCAACGCGGCGACCGTGGAAATTTTGCAGACTGCCGACGTGCGCGACCGGCTCGCCAAGCTCGGCGCCGAACCGCACCCGATGACACCCGCCGAATACGGCAGCTTCATCACCGCCGATCTGGCAAAATGGACGCGAGTGCTGCGCGACGCCGAAGCCAAGCAGCAAAACGGCGCCAAACCGTGAAGCTCGCAACATGAAACTCGCAACCTTTATCGATCCGGCGCGGCCCGCGGCGCCGCGCCTCGGCGTTCTCCGCGCCAATGGCCTGGTCGACATTTGCGCCGCCGCGCATCGGCTCGATCGGCACGCGCCGGCGACCACAGTGAAAGCGGCGCTGACCTCGGGCCGCGCGGTCCTGACTGCGCTCGAGGAACTGGCCAAGGCCGCCGAACAGAATGGCCTGGTGCAGCCGCTCGACGGCTTGCGGCTGTTGCCGCCGATCCCGGACCCGTCGAAATTCTTCTGCGTTGGCAAGAATTCGCGTCAGCATCGCGAGGAACTGATCGCCAACAAGATGCTGACCGAAATCCCCTCCGAGCCCACCGGCTTCATCAAACTGGTCGAGACCATGTGCGGTCAGGCCTCCGACGTGGCGCGGCCCGACGGCATCACCACGCTCGATTACGAACCGGAGCTGGTCTTCGTCATCGGCAAGCGGGCGCATCGCGTCGCCAAAGCCGCGGCGCTGGATCATATCGCCGGCATCACCGTGTTCAACGACGTCACCGCGCGCGAAATCCAAAAGCGCGAGGTCGCGTCCGGCTCGCGGTTCTGGACCGCCAAGAACATGCCGGGCTTCGCCCCGATCGGGCCGTTCATCGCCACCCTCGACGAGGTCGCCGATGTCGACGATCTCTGGATCACCTGCGACGTCAACGGCACGCGCCGGCTGCGCGAGAATACCAGCCAATTCATCTTCAAGATCGCCGACGTGATCGGGCACTTCACGCGCTATGTGGTGTTCGAGCCCGGCGATCTCATCGCCATGGGCGCGCCGAAAGGCGTCGCCATGGGCCAGCCGAACGCGGCCGAGCTTTACCTCAAGCCCGGCGACCTGATGGAAATCGGCATCGAAGGCCTGATGAGCTTGCGCACGCGCATCGTCGCACCGTCGCCGTAATTCCCGCCCACGGGGCCGTATCGATGAGCTTTGCCCGTTGCTTGGTGATGGCAATCGCGATGGCGATGCTCGCGGCAACAGTTTTGCCGGCTAAAGCCGAGGCCGCGGCCGAGACCAAATTGAGCGACTTCAACGGCGAATGGCGCGGCAACGGCACCGACCGCAATACGCCTCTTGAATCGCCGCAGCCGACCAATTGCCGGATGACAATTCAAGCCGACCTGCGTCATCTGAACAGCGAAACGACCTGCATCGGACAGGCGGGACTGCGCAAATGGCTACATCTCGCAGTTATGATTGCCGGCGATCAGCTCACCGGTGAAGCCAGCCAAACCAGCATCGTGACCGACGGCGCAGAGAAAGTGCTCAACGGTACGGTCACCGGGCACAAGACCGATGCGACGGCAGAACTTGAAGTCCGCTTTCCAGGATTGACACCAAGCGCCACGATCTCGCTGCGCCGCCTCGATCCATCGCGTTTCACCATGACCATAGCGAGCCTTGGTCTTGTGCTGATGGATGTGACGTTCGCCAGAATGACCGAGCGTCAGTGAGCGCCCTCGCACGTCATGGCCGGACACAGCCGTCGGAACGACGGCGTCGCTTTGCTCGCCTATGTTCCGGCCATCCACGTCTTTCTTGTCATTCGAAGCGGGCGCTTCGCCACCGAACTGCAAATCTCCCCGCCAATCCAGAAGTGCAGGAACGCATCCATTTCCAAGGCAGCGATCCGCTCACCTCGACGTCCGCCGAATACGCGCGCGATATCGACAGCGAAGAGACGAAGTGGCCCGCGCTGGTTCGGAGGTTGTATTTGAAGGTGGAGTAGTGTGTAGCGAATTAGCCGAAGGCGTAATCCGCCGCCTGCCGGGATGAAATGGCGGATTACGCTGCGCTTCTGTAACGGGCCTCGATTAGTCAATCCCTTTTGCGTCGTCCACTCGCCGGGGTCTTGCTTCTGTACGGGGTCGGCGCGAGACCGCCACCTGATGGGGTTAG
>Ga0182013_10000312_pt1 | contig 66482 bp, 62 predicted proteins | sample 612S2MmetaG_FD_120487 | JGI IMG/M metagenome (GOLD analysis project Ga0182013, IMG submission 120487) | Permafrost microbial communities from Stordalen Mire, Sweden - 612S2M metaG | ecosystem: Environmental > Terrestrial > Soil > Wetlands > Permafrost | place: Sweden: Stordalen | collected... | reverse complement strand
GAACGACACGTACTGGTTCAGCGGCGCATGCTTGTTGCGCGTCGCCGTCTTCACGGCAGTAATGATCTGACGCACGATGCAGAGCTCCGCGAAGTTGCGGAAGCTCGACTCGCGGTCGGTGCGGAAGTCGCGAATCGCCTTGTAAAGGCCGACGAGACCTTCCTGGATGAGATCCTCCGAGTCGCCTCCGGCCAAGAAGTACGAGGAGGCCTTCAGACGCACGAAGCCGTAGTAGCGGCGTACCAGCGCGTCATAGGCATGCTTGTCCCCCTGCTTGGCGAGCGCGATCAGGTAGGTGTCATCAACCTTAGGTTCAGAGTTTGGGTTGGACGACATTCGAGCCACGAGCGGTCCCTTTCCGGTAGCCGCCGACAGCCGGCGGCCCTTTGCTCTGTGGCGCACTCCTCCCCTGGCGCCGATTGGAGCCTCCCTAAAGGCATCTCAACCTTTAGTTCAGCGTTATGTAGCGGGGAGCCTACACACTTATGGAGAGTTGTCAAGAGTTTTTTGCAGGATTGCGTACAGAAGCGCAGCTGCGGCCGCGCTGACGTTCAGCGAGCCTATGTTGCCGCGCACCGGCAGCGAGATCAGCTGGTCGCACTCGCTCGCGACGCGGCGCCGCAGCCCCTCTCCCTCGCTGCCGAGCACGAGCACGACGCCGCCGCCGCCGTAGTCGACGCTGTCGTACGGGACCGGGTCGTCGGCACCGTCGACGCGGTCGGCGCTGGCCCCGTAACTCCACATTTCCGAGTCGCGCGCCTGGACGAGGAAGTCGGCAAGGTTGCGCACCTGCGCCACCGGCAGGTGCTCCACCGCCCCCGCCGAGGCCTTGCACACGGCGCCGGTGACCTGCGCCGCGCGCCGTTCGGGGATCACGACGCCCGCCGCCCCGGCGCACTCCGCGGTCCGGCAGATCGCGCCGAGGTTCTGCGGATCCTGGATCTGGTCCAGGGCGACGATCAGCGCCTGCGGGCCGACCAGATCGCGGGGGTCGGCGTAGCGATAGTCCCCGGCATCGGCGCAGACCCCCTGGTGCCCGTCGGAGCCGCAGCGCTCGGCGATCTCCTCCGCGGAGGCGATGCGCGCATCCCGCGGCCAGCCCCCTTCACGCGCCGCAGCGGCCGTCAGCCAGATGTCATGGACCTGCCCCGCGCGGCGGCCGCGCAGCGCCTCACGCACAGCGTTACGGCCGTAGACGATCACCGCCCGGCGGCGATCAGCTCGGGCCCGCCGGGCCCGTCACGGATCTCCCAGCCGAGCGCACGCAGCTCGTCTCGAAGCTCGTCGGCGAGCGCGAATTCACGGCTCTGGCGGGCCTGCTCACGGCGCTCGAGCAGCTCCGCGGCGTGCCCGTCGACGTCGACAGCGCCGCGGCGCGGCTCAACACCCTCAAGGCCCAGCACCGTGAGCATCGCCAGCAGGTCGCCGCTGCCGACGCCTGAGCCGCGCCGGTTTGCCTCGCGGATCCAATCGAACATCGCCGCGAGCGCCGCGGGCGTGTTGAAGTCGCCTGCCAACGCATCGAAGAACGCCTCGCGGTGGGCCGCCATGTCGGCGGGGCTCTCGCCAGGCTCCAGCCGGCCGAGCGTCTCGCGGACGCGTTCGACGCGGCGGCGCGCATCTTCGAGCTCGGCTTCGGAGAATGCCTGCGGCTGACGGTAGTGGGCGGACGCGAGGTACATCACGGTGGCGTCGCGGCCGTGCGCGGCGAGGACCTCGTGCAGCAGCGCGATGTTCCCGACGGACTTGGCCATCTTCTCTCCGGTCATCTGGATCATCCCGTTGTGCATCCAGATCCTGGCCAGCTCGCTGCCGGTCGCGCCGCGCGCCTGCGCGGCCTCGTTCTCGTGGTGCGGGAACAGCAGGTCCGAGCCGCCCCCGTGGATGTCGAAGTCGAGTCCGAGCAGGTCGCCCGCCATCGCCGAACACTCGATGTGCCAGCCCGGCCTGCCGTCGCCCCAGGGACTGGGCCACCACGTGTCCTCACCCTCCTTGCGGCCCTTCCAGAGCGCGAAGTCGAGCGGGTCCTGCTTGCGCTCGGCGCCATCCAGCCCCTCGCCTTGGTCCATGTCCTCGATCCGGCGGTGCGAGAGGGAGCCGTACCCCGCGTCGGAACGCACACGGAAGTAGACGTCACCGCCGGCCTCGTACGCGTGGCCGCGCTCGATCAGTGCCGCGATCTGCGCGACGATCGGCCCGATCATCTCCGACGCGAGCGGCTCGGCGTCGGGGCGGCCGAGCGCCAGTGCGTCGGTGTCGGCAAAGTAGGCGGCGGTCATCTCGCTGGCGAGCTGATCGCTCGGGATCTGCCTGCGAGCGGCGGCCTCGTAGATCTTGTCGTTGATGTCGGTGACGTTGAACACCAGGCGCACCCCGTAGCCCTGGGCACGCAGGAAGCGCGAAAACAGGGAGAAGACGACAAACGGCCGGGCGTTACCGATGTGAATCCGGTTGTAGACGGTGGGCCCGCAGGCGTAGATCCCGATCGGCTCGCCGCCGGGCTCGCGCAGCTCGCGCAGCTCGCCGCTGCGCGTGTCGTGAATGCGCACCGTCCGCATCGCGGCAGCCTAGTGGGCAGGCTCGAGCGCTGCGGTCGCCAGCGCGGCGGCGCCCTCGCCGCGGCCGATGAAGCCGATGCCCTCGCCCGTGGTGGCCTTGATCGAAACGCGGTCCGCTCCGATCCCGAGCGCCGCGGCGATCCGATCGACCATCTGCGCGCGGTGGGGCGCCAGCTTCGGCTGCTCGAGCACCACGGTGACGTCGACGTTTGCGACAGCATGCCCGCGCTCGGCGAGCAGCGACGCGACTTGTTCGAGCAGCGCGATCGAGTCGGCGTCGCGCCAGCGCTCGTCGGTATCCGGGAAGTGTGTGCCGATGTCGCCGAGCGCCGCGGCGCCGAGCAGCGCGTCGATCACGGCGTGGGTCAGCACGTCGGCATCGGAGTGGCCCTCGAGGCCGACCGGCGAGTCAATCGCGACGCCGCCGAGGATCAGCGGGCGGCCTGGCGCCAGGCGGTGCGAGTCATAGCCGATCCCCACGCGCGTCATTGGCGATCCTGCGCTCCGAGCGGTGCCAGCGCACGGCTTCGGCGGTCAAAGGTCGCGAGCTCGCGTACGCCAAGCGCTTCTAGCGTCTCGAGCGCTACGTCATAGCCGGCCCCGACATCCTGCGGCGTGTGGGCGTCGCTGGAGAGCGCGATCGGCGCTCCGGTTTCGAGCACCATTTCCAGGAACGGCATCGCGGGATAGAGCTCGGCGACAGGCTTGCGCAGGCCGGCTGTCGAGACCTCGACCGCGATCTGTGTCTCGGCGATCGCCTCGATCGCCGGCTCGTAGTAGCGGCGCAGGTCGCCGGCGGGCCGCCGTGCGCTCTCGCCCCAATACTTCACGAGGTCCGGGTGGGCGAGGATGTCGAACAGCCCACTGCGTGCCGACTCGGCGACGGTCTCGAAGTAGCGGCGCCAGATCTCCTCGACCGAGCGCCCCGAGCCCCAGACCGAGAAGTCGTCCATGTCGACGGCGCCGTCGCGGATGAAGTGAACCGAGCCGACGACGTAGTCGAAGTCGTGCCGCGCGAGCAGCTCCGCGGTGCGGTCCTCGGCGCCGGCGATGAAGTCCGCCTCGATCCCGAGCCGCAGGTCGGTCGACTCGCGCACGAACGTGCAATAGGCGTCGAGATCGTCCTGCGCGAAGCGTTCCCAGAACGGGTGGCGCCAGAGCTCGAGCGCCGCCGCGAAGCGGTAGATATGTTCGCTGACCCCGAGCTCGGAGATCCCGCGCTCCTGCGCCACCGCGCGGTAGGCGCCGGCGTTCTCGGCTGTGTGGTGCTCTGCCGCGGTGTAGTCGGCGCCGTCGCGGCGCAGGTGCAGGTGGTAGTCGGTGAGCAAAGTCCGGCGATTCTCGCAGGCCCGATCAAAGCTCCCGGGCTGCAAGCACCGCATGCACAGCCGCGAGATCCGCGGGCGTCGTGACCTTCGTGTTCGGCTCGCTCCAGGGTGCGATCACGATCCGGCCGCCGATTCGCTCGACCAGCGCCGCGTCATCGGTCGCGCCGGCCAGGGTCACGTCGTCGACGTCGAGCGCCGCGCGCAGGCTCGCGGCGCGAAAGAGCTGCGGCGTCTGAACGGCCCACAGGTCCGCGCGCGCCAGGGTGTCGGTCACGGCGCCAGCGGAGTCCGCGCGCTTGATGGTGTCGGCGACCGGCGCCGCGGCAATCGCCCCGTCGGCCAGCTCGTCGGCGGCGAGCCGGTCGATCACGGTCTCGACGAGCAGCGCGGTGACGAGCGGCCGCGCCGCGTCGTGCACGAGCACGTCGTGGGTGTCCCCACAGGCAGCGAGTCCGGCGCGGACCGAATGCGACCGTGACGGTCCGCCCGCGACGGCCCTCACGCCGTCAGCCAGCGCCGCCGCAGCGTCGGAGTGCGGTGGCAGCACGACGACGAGCCGCTCGATCCGCGGGACGGCCGCGAGCGCGGCGAGGCTCCAGTCGAGCATCGGTCGACCGCCGAGCTCGACGAGCGCCTTCGGTGCCCCTGCCCCGAGACGCTCGCCGCTGCCGGCGGCGACGATAACTGCGGTGATCACTGCTGCTGCGCGCGGGTGCGCGCGGCTGTCAGTCGGCGACCGCCATCTGGCGGTCGGCGGAATCGGCGAGCAGCTCGTCGAGGTAGGCCTCGGCGTCTTCCTCGTCCTTGTCGAGCGCGTACATCAGCTCGGATGCGAGGATCTTCTTGCTGCGCGTGAACATCTGCTTCTCGCCTGTCGAGAGGCCCTTCTCGCTGTCACGTAGCGAGAGGTTGCGGACCACCTCGGCGAGCTCATAGATGTCGCCGGTCTTGATCTTGTCGCGGTTGTGCTTGAAACGCCGGTTCCAGTTCTTCGGCATCTCCGAAACTTCTGCACAGAGAACGTCGAGCACCTTCTTGACGGTTTCTTCGTCGATCACACGGCGCAGGCCCGCAAGGGCAGCGTTTTCCGTGGGCACGCGGACGGTCATGTCGTTGTGCAGGATCTTGATCGTCAGGTACTCGCGTCGCTCCCCGAGGATCTCCATCTCCTCCTTACGGAGAATCTTCCCCGCCCCGTGGTGCGGATAGACGACGTGGTCTCCCAGCTCGAAGTCGATCTGTTCGACTTCGACCGTGACCTCAACGTCCTCTGTCAGCGTCTCATCATCCTGTGTCTGTGCGGGAATGGTGGCCTCCTTTGCTTCGGACCTGCCGGCTGGCGGTCCCTCTTGTCAAGTCTGCAGATAGCTGTCCACGAGGTTCAGTTCCTGCTGTCTGCGCAGGCCCTCGCGGATGTCCTTCGCGCGCAACTCCCCGACCCCCTCGACTGCCTCCAGTTCGGCGTCGTCGGCGCTCAGCAGCTCATCCAGGCCACCGAAATCGGCGACCAGCTGTGCCACGACCAGGCGCGGCAACTTCGGTATCCGCCCGAGCACGCGATAGCCGCGAGGCGAGACCGCATACTCGAGCGTGTTGATCTTCCGGTCGTAGCCGAGCAGCTCGGCGAGGCGACCGAAGTCAAGGAGGTCCTGGCGGCCCAGGCGCCCGAGTTCTTCGAGCGCGGTGGCGACGCCTTCGTCGGAGTAGTCGGCGAGGTAGTCACGTACGAGCGCCAGCTTTTCGGCGGCGGTGCCGTACATCGTCTCCTCGAGCTGCATTTCGACGTTGCGCCCTTCGGAGCCGAGCTCGACGATGTAGCGCTCGACGTCGACCGCCATCCGCGTTGCGAGCTCGGCGCGCTGGAGAACGGTCAAGACGTCGTGCAGCGTCGCGCCGCCCTCAAACTCGAGTGTCGTCAGGCGCGTGGTCACCTGGCCCAGTCGAGCGCGGAATTTGTCGAGCGTCGCGAGCGCCTGGTTGGCCTTCGCGAGCGCCACCGGAATGTCCTGGAGGATGTACTTCTCGCCGTCGACGTAGACGGAGACGACCTCGCGCCGCTCGGAGACGGCGAGCACGAGCGCCGAGATCTGCTTCGAGACGCGCTCGGCGGTGCGGTGCCGGGTTCCGGTCTCGGCAGTGAGGATCGTCGGGTCGGGCTGAAGGTGCACGTTGGCCATCGAGATCTTCGTGGCGTTCGCGTTCAGCAGGATCGCGCCGTCCATCTTCGCGAGCTGGTAGAGCGCCTGCGGGGCGTAGTCGATATCGAGCTTGAGGCCGCCGGAGGCCATGAAGGCGATTTCTTCCGGATCGCAGATTACGACCAGGGCGCCGGTGCGCGCCTGAAGGATCGCGTCGAGCCCCTCGCGCAACGCCGTCCCCGGCGCGATCATCTCGAGCGCCCTCAGGAGGCCTGGATCGGGGCGTCCCTCAGCTTCGAGTTCGTCACCCGTTCCTCTCGCCATTACTAGTGATTCTAAGGCATCGAGCCGCAAATTAGCCGCGTGGCCAAACACTCGCGGACTGGTGTTTGCGCGTTTGTCAAGTCAGCTGCGCGCGACCGTGCGACCGGGGTGCCCCAGGCGACGCCGGCGTCAGGTTCCGCTCGCCGCCGCGGCGTCGCCGCCGCGCGAGCTGCCGGCGCGCAGATCACGAACCACGGCGACGGGACCGTTCGCGCCGTCGTCGAGCGCGGCAGCCGGCGCGGGCCCGGCACCGAAGGCCGCGGCGAGCGCGTGGCGCAGGGTCGCTGCCTCGACGGCATCCGCGCCGCTGCCGAGCGGCGCGATCGTGTCCGCGAGACCGTGGCGCGCGGCCTCCTGCAGGCGACGCTCGGGATGCCCGACCCAGCGCAGCTCACCCGTCAGTCCGAGCTCACCGAAGCACGCGCGCGGAGCACCACGAACCGCGACGCCGCGACTGGCGCTGGCAACCGCGAGCGCGATCGCGAGGTCGCATCCGGGCTCGTCGATCCGCACGCCGCCGACGACGTTCACGAAAACGTCGGCGCGGCCCGAGGCGACGCCGCCGTGCCGGGCGAGGATCGCCAGCACGAGGGCGAGCCGGTTGCGGTCGATGCCCGAGACGACGCGGCGCGGATGTTCGAGCTCGGAGGGCGCAACGAGCGCCTGGACCTCGACGAGCAGCGGCCGGGTGCCCTCCATCGCGGCGAGCACGACGCTGCCCGGCGAACGCGTCGCCTGCGCGACAAAGCGCGCCGAGGCGTCGAGCACCTCGACGAGCCCGCCCTGGAGCATCTCGAACAGCGCGGCCTCGGAGGTCGAGCCGAAACGGTTCTTCAGCGCGCGCAGCTCCCGGTACGGGCGCTCGCGCTCACCCTCGAACTGCAGCACGCAGTCGACGAGGTGCTCGAGTACCCGCGGTCCGGCGAGGGCGCCCTCCTTCGTCACGTGGCCAACGAGGACGACGGCGATGTTCTCGCGCTTGGCGACCTCCATGATCCGCGCCGCTACCTCGCGGACCTGCCCGACCGAGCCCGGCGCGCCGGACAGCTCGCGCGCGGCGAGCGTCTGGACGGAGTCGATCACGCAGGCCGCGGGCCGCTCGGCGGCGAGCGTCGCGAGGACCGTGTCGAGGTCGGTGGCGGCGAGGATCGGGACCTGCAGCGCGCCCGGGCCCAGGCGCTCGGCGCGCAGGCGCACCTGCTCGGCGGACTCCTCGCCGGAGACATAGAGCGTCGGGGTGCCGTGGCGCTGGATATGGCCAAGCACCATGTTCGTCAGCGTCGACTTGCCGATCCCGGGCGAGCCTCCGAGCAGCACGAGCGAACCCGGCACGAGCCCGCCGCCGAGCACACGGTCGAGCTCGCCGATCCCGGTCGTCAGCCGTGCGATCGCGGTCGGCCCGACCTCGCCGAGCGGCACCGGGTGCGCCGCCGCGGCCGAAGGGGACGAGCGCTGCGCCGAGCGCTCGGGCAGGCGCTCCTCGACGAGCGTGTTCCAGGCGCCGCAGCCAGGGCACTGCCCGTGCCACTTGGCAAATGTCTGCCCGCAGTCGGTGCAGACGTGAACAGTTGAGGAGCGCGCCACCGCGCCGAGGTTACGGCGCGGTGGGGACGGCTGGACGCGGGCGGCTAGTCCTCGGGGGCGTCGCCGGCGGCGTCGTGCTCGTCGTCGGCAGCGTCCTCGCCGCTGTCGGCACCGACCGCGACGGGTGTCTTGGGCTCGACGATCGAAAGGCTGACCTCGCCGTCGTCCCCCTCGTCGGGAGCGTTGACGACGACCGTCGCACCGGGGTGCAGTTCGGCGCGCAGCACGAAGTCCGCGAGCGGGTCCTCGATGTAGCGCTGGATCGCGCGGCGCAGCGGCCGGGCGCCCATGGCCGGATCCCAGCCCTTGTCGACGAGCAGCTCCTTCGCGCCGTCGGTCAGCTCGAGCTGCAGCTCACGCTCGGCCATCGACTCACGGATCCGCAGCAGCAACAGGTCGACGATCTGCTTGATCTCGTCCTTCTGCAGCTTGTGGAAGACGATCACGTCGTCGATGCGGTTCAGGAACTCGGGGCGGAAGACTTTCTTGAGCTCGCCCATGATCCGCGACTTCATGTCGTCGTAGGTGATTCCCGTCTCGTCCTCGGTGACCGCGAAGCCGAGCGGCGTGTTGCGGGCGATCTCGGCGGCGCCGATGTTGCTCGTCATGATCACGATCGCGTGGCGGAAGTCGACTGTGCGCCCTTGGGCGTCGGTCAGACGGCCGTCCTCGAGGATCTGCAGCAGGATGTTGAACACGTCGGGGTGCGCCTTCTCGATCTCGTCGAGCAGCAGCACGCTGTAGGGCTTGCGGCGGATCGCCTCGGTGAGCTGGCCGCCCTCGTCATAGCCGATGTACCCGGGCGGTGAACCGACCAGGCGCGAGACGGAGTGCTTCTCCATGTACTCGGACATGTCGATCCGGACCTGCGCTTCGTCGTCACCGAACAGGAACTCGGCGAGCGTGCGCGCCAGCTCGGTCTTCCCGACGCCGGAGGGGCCGAGGAAGATGAACGAGCCCGTCGGGCGCTTGGGGTCCTTGAGCCCGGCGCGCGAGCGGCGAATGGCCTTCGAGATGACCTCGATCGCGGGGTGCTGGCCGATCACGCGCTTGTGCAGCTCGTCCTCCATCCGCATCAGCTTCTGCGTCTCGGCCTCGGTCAGCTTGAAGACGGGAATACCGGTCCACATCGAGACGATGTCGGCGATCTCCTCCTCGCCGATCGAGGGCCGTTCACCGCTTTCGCCGTTTTCCCAGGCCTGCTCAAGCTCACGTTTGCGGTTCGTGAGCTTGCGCTCCTCGTCGCGCAGCGCCGCGGCCTTCTCGAATTCCTGAGCGTCGATCGCGGCCTCCTTCTCGCGCCGCGTCGTCTCGACTTCACTCTCGAGCTCGCGATTGGCCGGCGGCGCGCTCATCGACTTGATGCGCATCCGCGAAGCCGCCTCGTCGATCAGGTCGATCGCCTTGTCGGGCAGGAAGCGGTCGGAGATGTAGCGGCTCGCGAGGTCCGCGGCGGCTTCGAGTGCCTCGTCGGTGATCTGCACCTTGTGGTGCTGCTCGTAGCGGTCGCGCAGGCCCTGGAGGATCTCCACGGTCTGGTCGATCGTCGGCTCGTCGACGCGGATCTGCTGGAAGCGGCGCTCGAGTGCGGAGTCGCGCTCGAGGTACTTGCGGTACTCGTCGAGTGTCGTCGCACCGATCGTCTGCAGCTCGCCACGCGCGAGTGCCGGCTTGAGGATCGACGCGGCGTCGATCGCGCCCTCGGCGGCGCCGGCGCCGACGAGGTTGTGGAGCTCGTCGATGAAGAGGATGATGTCGCCGCGCTGGGTGATCTCTTTCATCACCTTCTTGAGCCGCTCCTCGAACTCGCCGCGGTACTTCGACCCGGCGACCAGGGCCGCGAGGTCAAGCGTGTAGATCTGCTTGCCGCGCAGCAGCTCGGGCACCTCGGCGCTCGTGATGCGCTGTGCGAGTCCCTCGACGACGGCCGTCTTGCCGACGCCGGGCTCCCCGACGAGCACCGGGTTGTTCTTCGTGCGGCGCGAGAGGATCTGCATGATCCGCTCGATCTCGACCTCGCGACCGACGCACGGATCGAGCTTGCCGTCTGATGCGAGCTTCGTCAGGTTGCGGCCGAACTGGTCGAGCAGCTTGGAGGACTTCTTGCCCTCGCTCGAGCCGGAGCCTGCGCCGGCGGCCTGCCCCTGGCGTCGTCCGCCGGGGCCGGAGAGCATCCGGATCACCTCGTTGCGGATCTTCTCGGAGTCGGCGTCGAAGTCGAGCAGGATCCGGGCTGCGACGCCCTCGTTCTCACGGACCAGGCCGAGCAGGATGTGCTCGGTGCCGATGTAGTTGTGGCCGAGGCTCAGCGCCTCGCGCAGTGCGAGCTCGAGGACCTTCTTGGCGCGCGGCGTGAACGGAATCTGGCCGGAGGTGACCTCCTCGCCGGAGCCGACGATGCGCACGACCTGCGCCCGGACGCGCTCGACGTTGATGTCGAGGCTCTCGAGAACGCGGGCGGCAAGCCCCTCCTCCTCACGCAGCAGCCCGAGCAGGATGTGCTCGGTGCCAATGTAATTGTGCTTGAGGGTGCGGGCCTCCTCCTGCGCGAGCACCACAACCTGTCGGGCACGTTCTGTGAATCGCTCGAACATTCGCTCCTCTCCCGCCGAGGTTCCTGTCCGATGAGTCTACCAACCACCCTTTCGGCTCCAACCGGGATATCGGCGCTATTAGCGGCCTGACCGAATGACGGGCGGCTACTCGCGCATCGCGGGGAACAAGACGACCTCGCGGATCGAGTCGCGGCCCGTCAGAACCATCACCAGGCGATCGATTCCGAGCCCGACGCCGCCGGCCGGCGGCATCCCCTGTTCGAGCGCCTGGATGAAGGCCTCGTCGTACGGTTGGTGCTCCTCGCCGGCCTCTTGGGCGCGGTGCTGGGCCGCGAAGCGCTCACGCTGAACGTCGGGGTCGACGAGCTCGCTGAAGGCGTTCGCGAGCTCCATCCCGCCGGCGAAGGCCTCCCAGCGCTCGACGAGCCCCGGCGCGCTCCGGTGCTCGCGCGCGAGCGGGGAGATCTCCACGGGGTGGTCCGTGATGAAGGTCGGGTTCACGAGGTGCGGCTCGACGTACTTCGAAAGCAGGTCGTCGGCGAGCTCCGGCCACGAGAGCCCCTCGGTCTTCACCTCGAGCCCACGCTCGCGGATCGCGGCCGCGAGCGGCGCGGCCTCGCGGTGCTCCCCGAGGTCGATCCCGGTCCGCTCGCGGATCGCGTCGATGAAGGCGACCCGGGGCCAGGGGGCGGCAAGCTCCAGCGGCCCCTCATAGCCGATCGCCTCGGCGGCGGCGCGGACGAGCGCTTCCAGCCGCAGCGCCTGGTCGTCGTAGTCGGTGTAGGCCTCGTACCACTCGACCATCGTGAACTCGGGGTTGTGCTTGAACGAGATGCCCTCGTTGCGAAAGTCCTTACCGAGCTCGTAGACGCGCTCGAGGCCGCCGACGAGACAGCGCTTGAGGTACAGCTCGGTCGCGATCCGCAGGTAGACGTCGCGGTCCAGCTCGTTGTGGTGGGTCGTGAAGGGTCGCGCGAGCGCACCGCCGTAGAGCGGCTGCAGCACCGGCGTCTCGACCTCGACGAAGCCGGCGCCATCGAGGTAGCTGCGCACCGCGGCGATGATCCCCGCACGGGCGATGAACAGCTCGCGGCTCTCGGGGCTGGCGATCAGATCGAGCTCGCGGCGGCGGTAGCGCGTCTCGACGTCGGTCAGTCCGTGATGCTTGTCGGGCGGCGGGCGCAGCGCCTTGGCGAGCACGCGAAAGTCTTCGACCCGCAGCGAGATCTCGCCGTGTCGCGAGCGGATTGCGCTGCCGTCGACGCCGATCAGGTCGCCGAGGTCCAGCGATGTCAGCTCCTCGAAGCGCTCCGGTCCGAGCACGTCTACGCGAGCATGCAGCTGGATCTTGCCGCTGCGGTCGACGAGGTCCAGGAACGCCGCGCGCCCCGCGCCCCGGCGCGCGGCGATGCGACCCGCGATGCGGTGGTGCTGGTCGGTTTCCTCGCCGGGCGCGAGGTGGTCGTAGGCGGCGAGCACGGCAGCCGCCGGCTCGACGTCGGGGAAGCGGTACGGGAACGCCTCAGGGTCGGCCGCACGGATCCGCGCGCCCTTTGCGCGACGCTCGGCGATCAGCTCCGCAAGCCCGTGGGCGGGACCCTCGTCGGTCGGCCCGCTGGAGGGCGGCACGCTACTCGAGGCCGACGTCGATCTTGGTGATCTTCAGCTTGCGCGCGGGGCCGACCGGCACCTTGACGGCGACGACCTCGTTGCGTTTGCGCCCCATCAGCGCGCGGCCGACCGGCGACTCGTTCGAGAGCCTGTGCTCTTTCGGCTTTGCCTCGGCGGCCCCGACGATCGTGTACTTGGTCGACTTGCCGGTCTTCTCGTCCTTGACGTGCACGACCGAGCCGACCTGCACGACGTCGGTCGAGATGTCCTTTGCGTCGATCACCGTCGCGGCGCGGAGCCGTTCCTCGAGCTGCGCGATGCGGCTCTCGAGCATCATCTGCTCGTTCTTCGCGTCGTCGTACTCGGAGTTCTCGGCGATGTCCCCGAACTCGCGGGCGTCCTTGATCCGTTCGGCCACCTCACGGCGGCGCGCGGTCGAGAGCAGCTCAAGCTCCTCCTGGAGCCTCTGCATTCCTTCGGGGGTGAGAATTACGTCCTTGGGCATGTTGGGCCTTCGTCGCGGGTCAGCCGCCGGGCGAAGCCAATCGGCCCGGCGAGCGCGCAAGTATAGCGGCGCTTTGGCGAGTTCTTAGGCCGTCGCCAGGCTGGCCTCACGCAGCGCGGCGAGTGCTTCGTCGGCGCTCGGCGCACTCTGCATCCGGCGCTGGAGCTCGCGGCGGTCGGCGCCGGCCAGCCCCAGGCGATCGACGTACCACGGGTAGAACTTGCGCAGGTAGCGATCGGCCCTGCCGGGCCCGAAGGCCTCGCGGGCCCGCTCGACGGTCCATGCAAGCTCGGCCTGGACCTCGCCGGCGTCGGGCTCGGCGGCGCGGCCGGCGAGCAGCTCCTCGAAGAGCCAGGGGTTCCCGAGCGCGCCGCGGGCGAGCATCACCGCGGCGGCGCCGGTGCGCGCGTATGCCTCGCGCACGCGCTCGGCGTCGGCCAGGCCGCCGGTGATGATCACGGGCGCGTCGAGCTCGTCGACGAGCCGCGCCGCGAGGGCGTAGTCCGGCGTGCCCTTGTGGTGGACGTTCGCGGTGCGCGGGTGGAAGGCGATGCCCGCCACACCGGCCTCGTCGACGAGTCGCAGCGCGAGCCGGTAGCCGCTCTCGTCGCCGGCGCGCAGTCCGGAGCGGAGCTTCACGGTGACCGGAGCGCCGCCGGCGCCCTCGACGGCTCCCGCGGCGAGCGCGACGGCGCGGTCGGGCTGCTCGAGCAGCCCGACGCCCGCGCCGGTCCGCCGGACCTTCGGCACGGGACACCCCATGTTGATGTCAACGATGTCGGCGCCGGCCTCGATGACAGCCGCCGCGCCCTCGCGCATCAGCCCGGGGTCTTCGCCGAACAACTGGATCGCGACCGGGCCGCCCGCGCTCTCGCGGGGGTCGATGTACAGCATCTCCTCGCAGGTGCGGCGGTTGTGATGGTGGATCGCGTGCGTCGAGACCATCTCGGAAACTGCCATGCCGGCCCCGAATCGCTTGGCCTGCAGGCGCACGAACCAGTTGCCGATCCCGGCGAGCGGGGCGAGCATCACGCGGTTGGGCACCGCGACACGGCCGAGCCGCCAAGGGGATGTCAGAGCGGGCTGCATGCCGCCATTGTGGCGCCCCTAGGCGTTGCGTTCGTGCAGCAGGCGCAGCCCCGTCAGCGTGAGCATCTCGTCGACCTCGTCGATCTCCTCGGTGTACGGCACGACGAGCCCGGCGAGGCCGCCCGTCGCGACGACGTCGGCAGCTTCGGCCAGCTCGTCGTAGAGCCGGCGCAGGATCGCGTCGATCGCCCCGGCATAGCCGAACACGACCCCGGAGTGGATCGCGTCGATCGTGTTTTTGCCGATCACGCCACGCGGCGGACCGAGTTCGACGCGCGGCAGGCGCGCACCACGATCGGCGAGCGCCTCGAGCGAGATCTCGATCCCCGGCAGCAGGGCGCCGCCGAGGTACTCGCCGTCGCCGGAGATCACATCAAAGGTCGTGGCCGTGCCGAAGTCGACGCAGACCGCGCTGCCGGCGAACCGCGCGCGGATCGCTACGGCGTTGACGAGCCGGTCGGCGCCGATCTCGCGCGGGTTGTCGTAGCGGATCGCCAGGCCGGTCTTCGTGCCCGGGCCGACGACCAGGACCTCGTGGCCGAGGTAGCGGTGCACGGTCTGCTGCCACTCGGGCTCGAGCTGCGGCACGGTAGAGGAGACGATCGATGCGTCGACGTCGGTGAACCCGTAGCCGCGCAGCGCGAGCAGGTTGCCGAGCGCGGCGGCGAGCTGATCGGCGGTCGACTCGCGAACGGTTGCGAAACGCCAGTGCTCGACCACCCCGTCGCCCTCGAACAGGCCGAAGTGGGTCTGGGTGTTGCCGACGTCGATCGCCAGGAGCATCGCGACGCATTATGCTCGCGCCGATGAACGATCGGCCCGTGCTCTATGTGATTCCCGGCTCGCACCCGTGTGCGGCGGTCGAAGAGGCCTTGCGGCGCAAGGGCTTCGATTACGAGCGGATCGACCTCCTGCCGCTGGTGCATGTCCCTGTCGCCCTCGCGCGCTTCGGCGGAACCTCCGTGCCCGGCCTGCGTTTCGGGCGCGAGCGGATCTGCGGCTCGCGGCCGATAATGCGCTTCCTCGATGAGCTGCGGCCCGAGCCGGCGCTGCTGCCGCCGGTCGGCAGCGAGGAGTACGTCCGCGTGCTCGAGCTCGAGCGCTGGGGCGACGTCGGGCTGCAGGACGCGACGCGACGGATCCTCGACGCTGCGATCCTGCGCGCGCCACAGTACGCCGGGAGCTACCTCGCCGGCGCAAACCTTCCCCTGCCGACCGCTGTGATCAGCGCGATCACCCCCGCGTCGGCGCGCCTGATGGTGCTCAAGAACCACGCGGACGAGGAGAGCGTGCGCGCGGACCTGGCCGCGCTGCCCGCGGTGCTCGACCGCATCGACGCGGCGATCGGCGACGGGCTGCTCGGCGACGAGAACCCCAACGCGGCCGACCTGCAGCTCGGCTCCTCGCTGCGGCTGCTGATGACACTTGCCGACGTGCGGCCGCTGATCGAGACGCGCCCCTGCGCGCGGCTGGCCGACTACTTCCCGCCGCCGGTCGGAGGTTTTCCCGCCGGCACGCTGCCCGCCGACTGGCTCCCGGCGCTCGCCAGCGCCTAGAGCGCGAGCGGCGGCCCGGCCCAGCGCACGCCCTCGCCGGGGTCCAGCGCGGCGAGCGCGTCGGCGAGCCGCGTGCCATCAGGGGTCGCGAGGTCGAAGTCCAGCTCGAGCGCCGGGATCAGGACGAAGCGCCGGCCGAGCACCTGCTCGTGCGGCAGGGTCATCCGTGCGTCGGCGAACTCGACCTCGCCGAGCAGCAGGATGTCGATGTCGATCGGTCGCGGGCCGTGCCGGACCGCGGGCTCGGCTCGTCCGAGATCGCGCTCGATGCGCTTCGCGGCGTCGAGCAGCGCGAGCGGCTCGAGGTCGGTGTCCGCGAACAGGCAGGCGTTGAGGAAGCTCGGCTGGTCGAGCACCTCGCCGACGGGATCGGTGTCGTAAACGCTCGAGACGGCCGTCGGCAGCACGTTCTCGGCGGCCAGCGCATTGACGGCGGCCTGCAGGTTCGCGCGGCGATCGCCCACATTCGACCCGAGCCCGAGCAGCGCGCGGCGCATCAGCCTCGCGCGCTAGCGCGCGGTCGCGAGTCCCGCGGCCTGGACCTGCTCGCCCATCCGCTGGGCGAACGGCACGAGGCCCGAGAGCGGGCGGATCATCACGGTGAAGTCGGCGATTAGCCCGTCCTCGCCGATCCGCAGCAGGTCGATGCCTTCGAGCTCGCGGCCACCGACCTCGGCGCGGAAGACGAGCTCGTGCGTGCCCTCCCCCGCGAGCTCGTCGATGTAGCGGAAGTTCTCGAACGTCTTGGCGACAATCGCCAGCAGGTCCCCGACGGTCTCGCGGCCCACGAAGGGGTGGAACGTAACCGGGCTGTGGAAAACGATGTCCGGCGCGAGCAGCTCACGGGCCGCGTCGATGTCCCAGCTCTCGACCGCGGCCCTGAAGGCCTGCCCGGTTGCCTTTGCGTCAGCCATCCAGCGAGCCTAGTGGACCGCGCTACTCGGAGGCTTCCCGCCAGACCTCGACCGAGACCTCCTCGACCGGGAGCGGGATCGGGGGCTCCGGCTTGCTGGCCTTCACCCACACGGCTTCGATCGCGTAGTCCGCAAGCAGCCGGTCGGCGATCGTGCTGCACAGGCGCTCGAGCGTCCGGTGCGAGCGCTGCTGGGCGACGAGCGCCACGAGCTGGCAGACGTCGCCGTAGTCGACGGTGTCCGCGACGTCGTCGGTGACCGTGGCGTCGGTTTCACCGAGGTCCAGGCGCAGGTCGATCACCAGCCGCTGGCCGACCTCCCGCTCGGCGTCGCTGACGCCGTGGTGCGTGTACAGCGAGAGGCCGGTGATCTCGATCGTCACCGCCTCGCCGACGCCCTCCGTCTCGTCGTCCAGCTCCTCGCCGTCGTACTCGTCGCTGTCGTCGTCGTCGGTCACGGCGCCAACGTAGCAGCGGCGATCGTCAGCGCATCGTGCACGGCGGCGACGTCGTGGACGCGGAAGACCCGCGCGCCACGCTCGAACGCGAGGACGTTCGTGGCAATCGTCCCGGCGAGCCGCTCGTCCGGTGGCGGCAGCGGACGATCGGGCCCGGAGACCAGCGTGCCGAGGAAGCCCTTGCGCGAGGTCCCGACGAGCACGGGCGGCCCGAGCGCGACGATCCGCGGCAGGCCGGCGAGCAGCTCCAGGTTGTGGCGCACGGTCTTGCCAAAGCCGATCCCCGGGTCGACGAGCAGGCGCTCGGCGGCGATCCCGTGCTCGCCCGCGAACGCGATCCGCTCGAGCAGGAAGGCGGCGACCTCGCCGACGACGTCGCCGTAGCGCGGGGCGTCCTGCATCGTGCGCGGCTCTCCGCGCATGTGCATCAGGCAGCAACGGCAGTCAGCGGACGCGACGACCTCGACCATCCGTTCGTCGGCGCGCAGCGCGGTCACGTCGTTGACCAGCGACGCCCCTGCGGCCAGCGCGCGCTCGGCCACCGCGGCCTTGCTCGTGTCCACCGAGACTGCGTGACCATCCGCGGCGAGCGCTTCGACGACGGGAATCACGCGGCGCAGCTCCTCGTCGAGCCCGACGGGGTCGGCGCCGGGCCGCGTCGATTCACCGCCTACGTCGAGGATGTCAGCGCCGTCGTGGACGAGCTGCCGGCCGTGCTGCACTGCGGCGCGGGCGTCGGAGAACAGGCCGCCGTCCGAGAAGGAGTCGGGCGTCACGTTCACGACGCCCATCACCTGGAAGTCCTCCGCCATCCGGCGGAAGCCTAGGGCCTGCTAGGCGGGCTCGGGGCGCTCTGATTCCCCGGCACGCATCTCGGCGCCGCCGCCGGCGAGGCCGGGACGGGGCTGCAGGCGGGGCAGCTCGCGCTCGGGGCGCTCGACCTGCGTCGGGGGAGCGGGCGGCAGCTCCGGCGTGCCGGAGTCGTCGTCGCCGAAGACTTCTGCCTCGCTCTTGCCGTCCAGCAGGGCGACGAACTGCTCCTTCTCGATGGTCTCGCGCTTGAGCAGGACCTCGGAGATGTTCGTCAGGTCGTCTTTGTGCTCGGTGAGGATCGTGCGCGCACGCTGGTGGGCGCCCTCGATGATCCGCCGGACCTCGTCGTCGATCTCGCGTGCGATCTCGTCGGAGTAGTCGGGCTCGGTGTTGAACTCGCGGCCGAGGAACGGCTGTCCGTGGTCGTGCCCGTAGACGCGCGGCCCGAGCTTGTCGGACATCCCGAAGCGCATCACCATCTGCTTGGCGGTCTGGGTCACCTTTTCGATGTCGTTCGAGGCTCCGGTCGTGATCTCGCCGAAGACGAGCTCCTCGGCGGCGCGGCCGCCGAGCGTCATCGCCATCGTGTCCTCGAGCTCCGCGCGGGTCGTCAGGAAACGGTCCTCCTGCGGCATCGAGATCGTGTAGCCCAGTGCCTGGCCGCGCGAGACGACGGAGATCTTGTGCACCGGGTCGGCGTGCTCGAGGAAGTGGCCGACGAGCGCGTGCCCCATCTCGTGGAAGGCCGTCACGAGCCGCTCTTTTTCGCTCATCACGCGCGTTTTCTTCTCGGGGCCGGCGATCACGCGCATGATCCCCTCCTCGAGCTCGATCTGGCCGATTTCGCGCTTGCCGGTCCGTGCGGACAGCAGCGCGGCCTCGTTGATCAGGTTCGAGAGGTCGGCGCCGGTGAAGCCGGGCGTCTGGCCGGCCAGCGCGTCGATGTCGATGTCCTTCGAGAGCGGCTTGCCGCGGGTGTGGACCTCGAGGATCTTCGCGCGGCCCTTGCGATCAGGCCGGTCGACGGCGATCTGGCGGTCGAAGCGACCGGGGCGCAGCAGCGCCGGGTCAAGGATGTCCGGCCGGTTGGTCGCCGCGATCATGATGATGTTGTCCTTGGCTTCGAAGCCGTCCATCTCGACGAGCAGCTGGTTGAGTGTCTGCTCGCGCTCGTCGTGGCCGCCGCCGAGGCCCGCGCCGCGGTGCCGGCCGACGGCGTCGATCTCGTCCATGAAGATGATGCAGGGGCTGTTCTGCTTGGCCTGCTCGAAAAGGTCACGTACGCGCGAGGCTCCGACGCCGACGAACATCTCGACGAAGTCCGAGCCGGAGATCGAGAAGAACGGCACGCCTGCCTCGCCGGCGACCGCGCGCGCGAGCAGCGTCTTGCCGGTGCCGGGTGGCCCGTAGAGCAGGACCCCGGTCGGGATCCGCGCGCCCAGCGCCTGGAACTTCTTCGGGTTCTCGAGGAACTCCTTGATCTCGTGCAGCTCCTCGACGGCCTCGTCGACGCCCGCGACGTCGCGGAAGGTGATCTTCGGCGAGTCGGCAGACATCCGTTTGGCGCGCGACTTGCCGAACGACATGACTTTCGAGCCGCCGCCCTGGACCTGGTTCATCAGGAAGATCCAGAAGCCGAAGAAGAGGACGAACGGGATGATGTACGTCAGCAGGCTAAGAAGCGCGCTCGTCTTTTCGGCTTCGATGTTGTAGGGAACACCGGCCGTTTTGAGCTGCGCGAGAAGCTCGGGCGCCGCCGTTTCGACGTAGCCGGTTTCGTACTCTTCGCCGTTTTTAAGCTTGACTTCGAGGACCCGGCCCTTGTTCTTGAGCTCGACCGACTTGACTTCGTTGTTCGGGAGCTCTTTGGCGACCAGCGTCTGGTAGCTGTGGCTGACGCGGTCGGACGTGCCGGGGTTGATCAGTTTGACCGCGAGGAAGGCGAGCACGATCACGATCAGGATCGGGAAGGCTGCGCTCTTGAAGAAACGGCTCATTGCATCTTTCCTGGGGGGCCGGATGCCCCGCCGGGGCCGCCGGTCCGGTCAGCGTACCAGCAAAGATCTGCCCCGCCGGGCTGTCTCAGTGATCGAGCACGGCGACGAACGGCAGACTGCGGTGGCGCTCGTCGTGGTCGAGGCCATAACCGATCACGAACCGGTCGGGGATCTCGAAGCCGACGTAGCGCGTCGGAAGCTGGACCTTGCGGCGGTCGGGCTTGGTCAGCAGGGCGCAGACCTCGAGCGAGCGGGGGTTGCGCGATCCGAGGTTGCGTAGCAGGTACTGGAGCGTCAGGCCGGAGTCGACGATGTCCTCGACGATCATCACGTCGCGGCCTTCGATCGACGCGTCGAGGTCCTTGAGGATCCGCACGACGCCCGAGGAGTCGGTCGCCGAGCCGTACGAGGCGACGGCCATGAAGTCCAGCTCGACCGGGACCGTGATGTGCCGCATCAGGTCGCTGAGGAAGAACACGGCGCCCTTGAGCACGCCGACGAGCAGCAGCGTGCGGCCCTCATAGTCGCGGGATATCTGCGCGCCGAGTTCGGCGACGCGCGTCTGCAACTGCTCGGCCGTGACCAGGACCTCCCCCGGCCCGGAGACGCCGGACTCTGGCACGGGCCGCAGTCTACCCCTGCCGTGGCTGCGGCCGCGGCGGCAGGACGGCGAAGCTGAGCGTGCCGTCGGCGATCAGTGCCGCGACGCTGCCGCCGACGTGCAGCTCGGCGTTGCCGCCGCGCTCGGCGAGTTCGAGGATCTCCTCGAGACGTTCCGCGGCCTGCGGGATGAAGCGTTTCCCGGTCTGCTCGGCGAGCTCGATCACGACAAGTCGTGCGAGTGGGCGCGGAAGCTCGCGGAGCCGCGCGATCGTGATCGCGCCGCCGGCGCTCTCACGCTGGACGAGGACCTCGATCAGCTGCGCCTCCTCGCGCAGCAGCTGCGATGTGCGCAGCACGTTCTCGGCCGCCGCGGGGTGGATCTCCTCGAGCGCGGGCAGCAGACCGTGGCGCACGCGGGCCCGGGCGAAACGCTCGTCGGCGTTGCTCTCGTCGTCGCGCCAGGCCAGGCCGCGGGCCGTGCACCAGGCGCCCGTCTCGGCGCGGCGCACACTCAGCAGCGGGCGCACGAGCACGCCGTCCCGCGCGCGCATGCCAAGCAGCGCGCGCCTGCCCGGCGACGCTGCGAGTCGGTAGAGGATCGTCTCGACCTGATCGTCGGCGGTATGGGCGCTGGCGAGCACCGCGGCCTGCTCTGCGGCCAGGCGCCGGCCGGCGCCGTAGCGCAGCTCGCGCGCCCAGGCCTGGATGTTCCCCGATGGCGGCGGCGGTGCGGGGCGCAGCGCCTCGAGGGTCACGCCGAGCTCGTCGCAGACGGCGCGGCAGTGGCGCTCGTCGCCGGCCGCCGCCTCGCGCAGGCCGTAATTGACGTGCAGGGCGGTGATCTGGTCGGGGCCGAGCAGTTCGACCGCGACGTCGAGCAGGCAGGTCGAGTCGCGTCCCCCGGAGAACAGCACGACGGCGGGCCGGCCCGGCACCAGCATCTCGCTCGCGCGAACGGCGTCGAGCGGCGAGCCGGCGACCGGCTCGCTCATCGCCGTGATTCGGTGACGCGGAACAGCTCCGTGGCCTCGGAGAAGCCCTTCAGCGAGACCTCGCCGAGGCGCTCGAAGCGCAGCCCCGCGGCGCCGGCCGCGGCGTCGCGCACGACTCGGGTCGCGAGCACCTCGCCGCCGGCCGCGCGCGCGACGACGCGCGCCGCCTGGTTGACCTCGCGTCCGTAGTAGTCGCCGTCGCGGTAGACGGCCTCGCCGAAGTGCACGCCGATGCGCGGCAGCGGCGGCCGCTCGCCGAGCGCCCCCTGGAGCTTGACCGCCCAGTGGGCGAGCGCCGCCGGATCGCTGCCGACGACCATCACCTCGTCGCCCAGGGTCTTGGTCACGCGCGCGTCGAGCGGCAACGCAGCTTCAGCGGCGGCGACGAAGCGCTCGACCGCTTCGAGCGCGGCTTCGTCGCCGCGTTCCACGGTCAGGCGCGAGTAGCCGGCGAGGTCGGCGAACGCGACCGCGACCTTCAGGCGCCCGGTCTTCGCATCGGCGCTGTCGAGCTCGGACTCCATGTGCCCGATCGTGTCGAGCTCGACGAAGTCGGCTAACAGCCTGGCGTGCATGAAGTTCATCACCGGCGGCGCGAGCGGCAGCAGGTCGTTCGTCAGGCCGGCGAGCTCGGCGGCGATCTCGGTGCCCGAGTAGCCGGCCTGGATCATCGGCTCGTGCACGTAGAGGTGGATCAGCCGCACCTCGGCGTCGGCGATCTGGGCGATCTTCTGGCTGTAGACACGCATCAGCTGCATCAGCGCCGAACGCGGAAAGCCGGCCTCCAGCACGGTCGCCGCGTAGCTCAGCAGCTCGACGTCCTGGTCGGTGAGCGTGTCGGCGCCGCGGTCGATCGCCCCCATCAGCGACATCAGCTCGCGCACGGTCTGGCGGTCCAGTCCGGTGGCGCGCGCAGCCTGGGCGACGCTGTGACGACCCGGTGTCGCCCGCAGCAGGGTCTCGATCGGGCCACTCACGATGCGCCCTTCTTCGATCGCGCCGCGGATCGCCTCGAGCGAGTGGCCACGTTCACGCAGCCTCGCGATCACGCGGACCCAGGCGCGGACCGACTCGGTCCAGCGGCCTTCGAAGCCGGGGACCAGACCCTCGGTGACCCAGCGCCGCACCGTCCCGACCGAGACGCCGGCGCCGCCGGCGATCTCGGCCACCGTCAGCTCGGCCTCCGCCGGCTCGCCGTCCTGCCCGGCGGAGTCATGCTCGCGCGCCCCCATTGCGGACGGAGTCTAAAGTCGCGCCGATGCACGCGTCGCCGACGATCCACCTGCAGCCCACCGCTCCGCTCGCCGAGCGAGTTCTGCTGCCCGGCGACCCGGCGCGTGCGCTGATGCTCGCGCAGGCGCTCCTCGAGGCGCCGAAGATGTTCAACCACAACCGCGGTCTGTGGGGCTACAGCGGCCTGGCGCACGACGGAAGGCAGCTGACGATCCAGTCTTCGGGCATGGGCGGGCCGTCGGCCGCAATCGTCGTCGAGGAGTTGGTGATGCTCGGCGCGCGGCGGATCGTCCGCGTCGGCACGTGCGGCGCACTGGAGCCGGGGCTGGCCCTCGGAGAACCGCTGGTCGCGGCCGGCGCCCTCTGCGAAGACGGCACTTCGCGAACGATCTCCGGCGCGCCGCGCGTCGCCGGGGATCCGGCGCTGGCGGCGGCGCTCGAGGCAGCCAGCGGCGGTCGGGCGGGCGACGTCGCGTCGGTGGACCTGTTCTACGAGGAGAACCCGGTCGCCGCCGGCCGGCGCGCCCTGGCGGTGGAGATGGAGGCCGCGACGCTCTTTGCGCTCGCGGCGGCCCGCGGCTTCGCGGCCGGGGCGCTGCTCGTGGTCAGCGACACGTTTTCGTCCGACGGAGTCCGCGAGCGGATCACGCCGGAGGCGCTGCGCGACGCCGCGGAGCGCGCAGGGCGCGCCGCGGCGCAGGCGCTTGCCGACTAGCGGCCAGGCGTTTTTTTGGCGGCCGGTTTTTTGGCGGCCGGTTTCGCGGCTTTTCTAGCGGCCGGTTTTTTCGCGGCCGGTTTCACGGCTTTTTTGGCGGCCGGTTTTTTCGCCGCCGCTTTGGCCGGTTTTTTGGCCGGTTTCTTTGCGTTGGCCCGGATTTTCGCCGGTTTTTCTTTGGGCGCTTTTTTGGGGGCGCTCTCGTCGGCCTCCGTGTGCCTCGTCGCCGACGCCCGCACCGCGGCAGCGCCGCGCTTGGTCATGTCGCCGAGACGGTCGCCGATCGACTCGAGTTGGCGCTCGATGGTTGCGAGCCGCTGCTCGACCGAGTGCGGTGAAAACACGCGATCGAGGCGGTCGACGCCATCCTCGATGCCCTCGAGCCGCTGCGAGACCGAGCGCACGCGCCGCGTGAGTCGTTCGATGTCCGCCGCGGACGGGATGTTCAGCGCGCCGAGCGCGGCCTCCTGTGCCTGAGAGGCGCGCTCGCGTGCCTCGAAGGCCCGGGCGACGGCGCCGGTAAGGAGCGGGTTCTCGAGCAGCTCAGTGAGCGCCTTGCCCAGGCGTTCCTCGGTTTGGCTGCCGAGCTTCTCGCGCAGCCCTTTCTGCGATTTGCCGTTGGTCGCCACGTGCATCTCCTGATTTCGACTCTCCAGCGGGGCGTTCGCCCTCGGCCGCTCAGGATACGGTGCGGCGATGGCCGCAGCACTCTTCGTCTTCGTTCAGCTCGAGCTCGCCGGCGAGCTCGGACCCCCCGACGGGCGGTATGTCGTGCGCCCATATGCCGACGGCGAGGTCGAACGGGTGATCGTCATCGAGACGCTCGGCGCACCGGTGCGCACGACGGCGACCGGCCGTCTGGCGCGCAAACTGGCCTCCTCGCGCGAGGTGCCGCCCGAGCCAGAGCCGGCGTCGGTCGCGACGACTCGTGTCACGGTGATCGATCCGGTCTCGCTTGCGTCCCCCCAGCAGGCCGACGCCTGGCTCGCCGCGGCCGACCCCGACGCGTCGATCGCCGACGCTTCGGCGTTCGCCAACCGGGTACTCGCGGCGCAGCGCATCGCGGCCGCCGACCCGCACATTCACGACGTCCCCGCGCACAGCGCGATCGCCGCGCGGGCAGGCTACGGAGAGGGCGAGCAGGTCGCCTACGGCCGCTGGGTGAAGGCCCGCGAGCTGCTGCGCGAACCGGGCGTGCCGCGCGGCCGGCGTGCGCGCGTGGCGGCGCTGCGTCCGCAGGAGCGCTTCGCCGCGCTGCTCGGCGCGCGTAGCGAGCCGTTGCTCTGTGAGGAGCTGGCGCTACGCGCCCGAGCGGACCTCGACCACGGCCGTGAGCCGCTTGCCTCGCTCGAGCTCGACCGGGCGCTGTCGGTGGCGCCGCGCGAACTGCGCGCGCAGGGACGCCCCGACCTCGACGAGCGCGCCGACGAGCTCGAGGCGCTGCGACCCGCGGTCGCCGCGGCGTCCGGCAAAGCGCTCGCCGGCGAGCCGGCGGCCGGCGAGATCGACAGCGAGGCCCTCGAGGGCGCTCTGAGCCGGCTCGAGGCGGCGCTGCGCGCCCGCACCGCGACGGGTTTCAGCGGTTAGAAGTCGGTGAGCGCGAGCGCCGATGCGAGCGCGAGCAGTTCGTGCTCGACGTCGCCCTCGAGCCGCAGTACCGCCTCCTCGTCGAGCGGCGTGGGCCCGGCCGTCACAATCGCAACGCTGCCCCCGCGCGAGAGCGTCAGTTGCGGCAGCGAAGCGACGGGATGAACCTCCAGGGAGCTGCCGATGCAGAGCAGCAGGTCGGCCCCGCTGCACAGCTGCACGGCGCGCTCGAGCGCCGCGCGCGGGAGCATCTCGCCGAACAGCACAACGTCGGGCTTGAGCACCGCGCCGCAGCGCTCGCAGCGCGGCAGCCCCTCCGGTGAGGCCGCGAGCAGTTCGCGCGCATGCGCGAGCGCGACGACGTAGCCGCACTGCGGGCAGCGACAGGATGCGATGCTGCCGTGGATCTCGATCGGCTCGGGAGTGCCAGCGGCGCTGTGGAGCATGTCGACGTTCTGGGTGATCACACCGTCGAGCAGCCCCGCGTGCTGCATCGCCGCGAGCACTCGATGCGCACCGTTGGGGAGCTTGTCGCCGAGCGTCGCGAAGCGTTCGCCGTAGAAGCGCCAGAACAGGGCCGGCTGAGCGCGGAAGGCATCGATGTGGGCGACCTGTGCCGGGTCGTAGCGGCCCCAGAGGCCGCTACCCGGGGAACGGAAGTCGGGAATGCCCGAGGGGACCGAGATGCCCGCGCCCGTCAGCGCCACGACCGAGCCCGAGCGACGGACGAGGTCGGCCAGAGCCTCGATGCGCGCGCCTGCCGTCAGCTTCCGGTGAACCGCGCCGGGCGTTTGGCGAGGAAGGCGGCGATCCCCTCGCTCGCGTCGTCGGTGGCGATCACCGACTCGAACGCAGTCTTCTCGGCCTCGATGCCGGCGGCCAGCGACGCGTCGGCGCCCAGCGCTTTGATCGCCGCGAGTGCCCGCGCCGGTCGCGCCGCGAGTTGCCTGGCCCAGGTCAGGGCGCTGTCGTGAAGTTCGTGGTCGTCGACCAGGCGGCTCGCGAGACCCAGTTCCCAGGCCTCGTCGGCGAGCACGGGGTCACCGACGGCGTTCATCTCGAAGGCCTTCGCGATGCCGACGAGCCGAGGCAGGCGTTGGGTTCCGCCGAAGCCGGGGACGATCCCGAGCTTGATCTCGGGCTGCCCGAACATCGCCGAGCGCGCCGCGATCCGCAGGTCGCAGGCCATCGCCAGCTCGCAGCCGCCGCCGAAGGCGAGCGAGTTGACGGCGGCGATCGTCGCCAGCGGGCCGGCGCCGAGTCGCGTGAACAGGCGGTGCGCGGCCTCGGCCAGTGCCCGGGCGCCGGCCGCGTCCATCGCCGCGAAGCCCTTGATGTCGGCCCCGGCGCTGAACAGCATCGGATTCGCGGAGGCGATCACAAGTGCCCGCATTCCGGCGGCCTCGGCGCGCTCGTAGGCGACGGTGAGGTCCTCGATCACCTGGGCCGAGATCGCGTTCATCGCACCGGCCTGCAGCCAGGCGATCGCGACGGTCTCGTCGGCGGTCTCGAACTTGACCGTCTCCGGCTGCGGTCCCTCGTCGGGTCGCGGATAGGCGTAGAAGCCCTGACCACCGGCGCGCCCAAGCCGTCCCTGGGCGACCAGGCGGCGCAGGATCGCCGGCGGCTCGAAGCGCTCGCCGAAACGCTCGCTGGCGTCCTCGAGGCGCTCGATCACGCGGTCCAGACCGTCGCTGTCGGCCTGCATGAAGGGCGGCAGCAGGCCGCGACCTGGCTCCAGCCCCGCGCCGGCCATCATGCCGAGGTCGATCTCGCGCACGCCGGCGACGTCCTCTTCGAGCAGCAGGCAGGCCTCGACGATCGCCTTCAGGCGAACCTGCTCGGCGAGCGCGTCGATGTCGGGCGTCGCCTCGCCGGCCACCGCTGCGCTGCCGTCCGGGTGATAGAAGCCGTCGCCACCGCGCTTCGCGCCGAGTTTGCCGTTGGCGACGAGCCGCTGCATCGACTCGGGCACGTGGAAGCGTTCCTCGCCGTAGGAGTCGGCGAGATGCTCTGCGACGTGCAGCACGGTGTCCAGGCCGAGCAGGTCGACGAGCCGGTAGGGGCCGACGGGAACGGCGCCGGCGGCGACAAGGCCCTCGTCGATCGCGGCGATCGAAAGGCCGCCGCGCTCCTGGGCCTGCCAGACCTCGCTGGTCACCGAGTTCAGGATCCGGTTGACGACGAAGCCGGGAACCTCGAGACAGCGGATCGGCTGCTTGCGGATCTGCTGCACGAACGCGACGGCGTCGGTCAGCGTCTCCTGCGAGGTTTCCTCTCCCTCGACGATCTCGACGAGCGGCATCAGCGACGCCGGGTAGAAGAAATGCAGGCCGACGACGCGCTCGGGCCGCAGCGTCGCCTCACCCAGCTGCGTGATCGACAGCGCCGACGTGTTGGAGGCCAGCAGCGCCTGCCCGCCGACGCACGCGTCGAGCGCGGCGAACACCTCCTGCTTGACCTCCAGCCGCTCGGGCACCGCCTCGACGACGACGTCGACCTCGCCGAAGCCGCTCCAGTCATCGACCGCCGTTATCCGCGCGAGCAGCTGCTCGACCTGCTCGGCGGCCGCGTGCTCGGAGAGCTTGCCGGCGGCGACGAGGCGCGCGAGCTGGGCCTCGCTGACTCGTCGGGCCTCGGCGAGGCCGGACTCGAGCGCGGCGCCGTCGATGTCGCGCAGCAACACCGGCAGGCCGGCTGCGGCGATCACCTGCGCGATCTGGCCGCCCATCGTGCCGGCCCCGACGACCGCTGCCCTGCGAACGAACATCCTTCGCCTCCCTTACCCGCGGTGCGCTGCGGAGCTTAACGCGCGAGCGCCCGGCGGCCTGCTGCGGCCGACGGGCGCCCGGTGCGTCAGGCGATGCGCGGCGCTAGACGGCCGCGGGCTCCTCGACACGGCGCGGGAGCAGCGTTTCGCGTGCGATCACGAGGCGCTGGATCTGCGAGGTCCCCTCGTAGAGCTGCATGATCTTCGCGTCGCGGAAGAGCTTCTCGACGGGGTAGTCCTTGATGAACCCGTAGCCGCCGTAGACCTGCACGGCGTCGGTCGCGACCTTCATCGCGGTGTCGGCGGCGAAACGCTTGGCGAACGACGAGACGAGCGTGTTGCGTTCACCGTTGTCGAGCATCACGGCCGACTTCCACGCCAGCAGCCGCGCGGCTTCGATTTCGCTCGCCATGTCGGCGATCATGAACTGGATGCCCTGGTGCATCGCGATCGGCACGCCGAACTGAACACGTTCCTTGGAGTAGTTGACGGCGAACTCCATGGCGGCACGGGCGATCCCGACGGCCATCGACGCCACGCCGGGGCGCGTGCGGTCAAGCGTCGCCATCGCGATCTTGAAGCCCTTGTTTTCCTCGCCGATCAGGTTCTCGGCTGGGATCTCGACGTCGTTGAAGGAGATCGTCGCGGTGTTCGAGGCGCGCTGGCCGAGCTTGTCCTCCTTCTTGTCCACGACGACGCCGGCGTCGCGCGGAACGATGAAGGCGGAGATCCCGCGGTGGCCGCCGTCCTTGTCGGTCTTGGCGTAGACCGTGTACCAGTTGGCGTAGCCGCCGTTGGTGATGAAGCACTTCGAGCCGTTGATGACGTACTTGTCACCCTGTTTGACGGCCGTCGTGCGCATCGAGGCGACATCCGAGCCGGCTTCGGGCTCGGTCAGGCAGAAGGAGGCCAGCAGCGGCGCCTCGGTGAGACGGCCGAGGTACTCCTTCTTGAGCTCCTCGGAGGCGGCGTAGACCACGGGCGCGGTCGCCAGGCCGTTGCAGCCGAGCGAGGTCTGGATGCCCGAGCAGCCCCAGGAGAGCTCTTCCTCGATCAGCACGCCGTCGAAGTAGCTCGCGCCGGCGCCCCCGTACTCCTCCGGGATGTGGCTGTTCATCAGCCCGACCTCCCAGGCCTTCTCGATGATGTCCTGAGGCCAGGTTCCGTCCTTGTCGTACTCCCAAGCGACCGGCCGCATCTCTTTCTCGGCGAAGTCGTGGGCCAGTTCGCGTAGAGCCTGCTGCTCGTCGGTGAGCGTGAAGTCGACCATCGGCTGATCTGTCTCCTGAAGTTCGTGGACTGATTGACTGGTCAGTCAACCAGCTTCAGGGTACCGCAGCAGGTCGCGGATCGGCAACAATCGCGGGCGTGGGTCTTGGCCTGTCAGGAGTAGTCGCACTCGCCCTGAACGACCCGACGGTCATCGTCGTCGGCGCCGTCGGGATCATCGTCGTGCTCGGGACCGCGCTGAGCCTCTCGCGAGCCGGCACGCTGCACGACGAGATCGGCGGCGATGGCCTGGTGAGCGAGTCAACGAGTGCCGCGACGCTCTCCCCGCACGCGCTCGAGGAAGAGCGCACCGAAGAAATCCGCCAGCTGATCCAGGCGCGCAGCGACCGCCGGGTGCGCCAAGGCCTCGAGCCGCTCGACGTCGACGGTGAGATCGAGCGGCTGCTCGCGGCCGAGCGCGGCCCCGGGCAGCATGATCCGGCGGTGATCGAGGAGATCCGCCAGCTCGCCGTCGCGCGCAATGCGCGCCGCGAGCGGCGCGGCGAAGCGCCCCTCGACGTCGATGACGAGGTGCGCCGCACACTGCAGGAACTCGACCAGTGAGTGCGGCCGCCCGACGTCGGGTATAAACCGCGAGATGGCGAAGATCCGACGCTTCCAGATCGACGAGCTGCTGCTCCGGCCGGGCACCTACTTCAATCCCCAGACCGAGGTGATGGTGGTCGTCGACGACTCACCCGAGGTCGACAACGAGCTTTTCGAAGGCGACAGCATCGAAGAGGACGAGTGGGTGTTGATAGCTGAGGAGACACCGGTCGACGAACGGCGACGTGACGACCTGATCGAGAGTTTCCAGCAGACCCACACCGAGGGCACACAGCTGACCGATGAAGACGATCTTGGCGACGACGACGATGAGCCGGGCCTCGAGCCCGACGAGCTCGAGGAGGACGAGGAGCTCGAGGAGGTCGAGGAGCTCTAGGGCGCTCGGCGGCGCGCTGCTCGTCGCCCTGCTCTGCGCCCTGCCGTCGAGCGCGGCCGCCGCCGGACGTGCGGCGCGCCCCGAACTCGGCCCGGCGCACGCCGCGTCGCATAAGACGCGCGCGCGGGCGGCGTCGTCGCTCAGCGTGCCCGCCGTGCTCGGCCGCCTCGTCCGAGGCGGGGCGATCAGCGGCGCCAGCTGGCGGGCCGACAGCGCGATCTGGCACCGCGCGCGTCACGCGCTCGCGGGACTGCGCGGCACACGGGGGGCCGAACTCGGCGCCGTCGTCGCGGACGCCGGCCGAATCGCCGCGTCCGGCCACCTGAGCGCGAGTCTCGCGCCGTCACTGTTCCTGACCGTCGAACGGAACACCTGGTGGTGGACCAACGAGCCGCTGCTCGCGAGCGGCGCGCGCGTCTCCTTCCCGCCAAGCGAGCTCGTCTGGGAGCACTACGCGGGGCAGGGTCTGCAGATCCAGTGGCTCGGGACGTTCGGCCACGGGAACGGCCTGATCGAATCCGGGCACACCGGCGGGGCACTCGTGCGCCTGACCGGCGAAGTGCGCGCGCTCGCCGCGAGCCGCGCCGGCGGCGTGGCCTGGGACTACCTCTTCCCGTTCGACGGCGGCGCGCCGCCGTGGACGAGCGGCCTCTCGCAGGGCACGGCACTCGAGCTGCTCGAGCGCAGCGCGCGGATCGAGCACTCGGCCGAGGACGAACGCGTCGCCCGGGCCGCGCTCGCCCTCTACCGCACGCCGCCACCGGCCGGCGTGCGGATCGCCGCCCGCCACGGCGCGGAGTATGCGGAGTACACCTTCGCCCCACGCGACTGGATCCTCAACGGCTTCATCCAGGCCGACGTCGGGCTCTACGAATACGCGCGCCTGTCGGGCAGCCCGACGGCGGCGCAGCTGTTCGCGCAGGGTGACGCCGAGGCGCGCTACGTCACCCCCCGTTACAACACGGGCTACTGGTCGCTCTACGACCAGTTCGGCGAAAGCGACCTCAACTACCACCTGCTGCTCACAGAATTCCTGCAGCACCTCTGCTCGCTGACGCGAACGGGCCCTCCACTGCAGACGCCGGTCACGAACTCCGGCGGCGCTTCGAGCACCCGCCCCGTGCACGCCGCGATCGCGGCCGACGAGATCTACTGCACGACCGCGGCGAGTTTCCGCGCGGACCTGCACACGCCGCCGCGCCTCGCGGTGCTCGGAAACCGCGTGATCGGCCGAGGACTCGGCGAGCTGACAGTGCGCGTTTCTAAGTTCTCGAGTCTCTGGCTCTCGGTTCGCACTCCGCGCGGAGCGCTCGTCTGGAGCGAAGGCGCGACGGTCGCCGGTGGCGTGCACTCGCTGCTCTGGCGCCTGCCGCGCGCGCCGGGGCGCTACAGCGTCACGCTCGCGGGAACCGACCTGGCCGGCAATCACGCCAGCGTGCACACGACCCTCACGCTTAGGCGGCGCTAGGCCGGGGGACGCGCGCCTAGACTCAGCGGGGCGATGGGACCCCCGCCCGCGACAGACCGATGCATCGCCTGACAAGCGCCTGGTCGTCAATGACGCTGCGCCAGCGGCACGCCGTGTTCGCGGCGTGCGGCCTGCTCGTCACGATGTTCCTGCCCTGGTACTCGCTGCAGAGCGTCGATCGGCGCACCGAGACGATCCAGAGCACCTCGATCAATGCGTTCGGCGACGTGTCGTTCGTCGAGGCGGCGGTCTTCCTCGTGGCCGCCGGCGTGCTCGTGCTGCTGTTCGCGCGCGCCGAGGGCCGGCGCTTCCAGATGCCCGGCGGCGACGGCACGATCATCGCGCTGGCCGGCGCTTGGGCGGGACTGCTGATCTTCTACCGGGTCTTCAGCCGCCCGCCGGGCAACGGCTACCCGGTAGGCATCGAGTGGGGCTTCTTCCTGGCCTTCATTGCCGCCGGCGCACTGGCCTACACCGGCTGGCGGATCCGCGTTCTCGAACGCACGGAACCGGCACCCCGCCCCGCCGCGCAGCGCGCCCCGCGCGCACCGGCCGCCGCGGAAGCGGCGCCGCAGCCGCGCCGCTCGGCGCCCCCGGTGGCGGCCCGTCCTCGCGCCGGCGGCGACGAGGGCAGCGGACAGCTCTCACTCGAGGATCCCCCGCCGCGTCCGCGCTTCCCGCCCGCACCGCCGCGTCCGCGCTGAGGCATCGTGCGCCGCCCGCCGGCGCGCGGCGCATATCATCCCTGCGGATGAGCGTTGGCGATCCTCAGTCCGTCGAGCAGCTTGCCGAGGGGCTGCGCGAGGTCGGCTACCTGCCGGGCGAGTCGACGGCGCTGGTCGCGTACCTCGCGACGCGGCTCGGCAAGCCGGTGCTCGTCGAGGGGCCCGCGGGCGTCGGCAAGACCGAGCTCGCCAAGGCCCTCTCGCGGATGCTCGGGCGCGAGCTGGTGCGCCTGCAGTGCTACGAGGGGCTCGACGAGGCGAAGGCCCTCTACGAGTGGAACTACCGCAAGCAGCTGCTGCGGATCCAGACCGAGGCCGACGACGCCGGCTGGCAGGCCGTCCAGGACGACATCTTCGGCGAGGAGTTCCTGCTCGCGCGGCCGCTGCTGCGCGCGATCGCCTCCGAGGAGCCGGTCGTGCTGCTGATCGACGAGATCGACAAGACCGACCAGGAGTTCGAGGCGATGCTGCTCGAGGTGCTCTCGGACTTCCAGATCTCGATCCCCGAGCTCGGCCGCGTCGATGCGCGCACACAGCCGGTCGTGCTGCTCACGAGCAACAACTCGCGCGAGCTGACCGAGGCACTCAAGCGGCGCTGCCTGTACCTGTGGCTCGACTACCCCGAGGCCGAGCACGAGCTGGCGATCGTCCGCCTGCACGCCCCCGACCTCTCGGACACTGTCGCCGCCAGGCTTGTCGAGATCGTCGGCATGGTTCGCGAGCTGGACCTCAAGAAGCCGCCGTCGATCGCGGAGTCGATCGACTGGGCGAGGGCGCTGCTCCTGCTCGGCGCCGACGAGATCGACGGCGAGGTCTTCCGCGAGACGATGTCGGTGATCGTCAAGCACCGCACCGACATGGAAGTCGTCGCCGAGCGCGTCGGCCTCAAGCTCGGCGCGCCCGCCGATGCCGCCTGACGAGACCCGCACGGGCGGCCTGCCGGCGTCGATCCTCGAGTTCGGCGAGCAGCTCCGCGACGAGGGCGTCAAGGTCGGCACCTCGGAGCTGCTCGACGCGTTCGCGGCGATCGGCGAGATCGACTGGCGCTCGCAGCCGCGCTTCCGCGAGGCGCTCGCCGCGACGCTCGCCAAGAGCCAGGAAGACCGCCGGGTCTTCGAGCTCGTCTTCGACCGCTTCTTCTTCCGCGCGGTCGAGCTGGCCGCCCGCGAACACGATCTCAGCGAAACGTCCGGCGGGGCCGGCGCGATCGGTGGCGACGGCGAGCTCTCCGAGCAGGAAATGGAGCAGCTGCGGATCCAGATTGCGGGCGCCCTCTCCGACGGCGCCGAGGGCGCGATGCGAGACCTCGCGCGCCTGGCGATCGCGGCTTTCGCGCGCCGCCAGGAGGGCTCGGGCGTGATCGGCGTCGACGTGCAGCGGATCCGGCGGGCACTGGGGCTGCGCACCGAACCTCAGCCTGAGCTGCCTCCCGAGGACCCGCGTAGCGAGGGGATCCCGCGCGATGCGCTGCGCCGCTTCGAGGCGCTGCTGCGCCGCGAGCTCGAACGGGCGCAGGCCGAGAAGACCGGCAACCTGCCGGCGTCGCGGCCGCTCGGGGAACTTGACCGCGCCTTGCCGTCGGGCCCACTCGCCGATCTCGCCGCGGTGCACCGGGTCGTCGCGCAGCTGCGCCGGCGACTGGCAACCCAGGGGATGCAGAACCGCGGCCACCGCCGTCACGCCCAGGTCGACGTGCGCCGCACGATGCGTGCGTCTCTACAGACCGGCGGCGTGCCGGTCGAGCTGCGCTTCAGGCCGCGGCGGCCAAAACGGCCGGAGATCTTCGTGCTCTGCGACGTCTCGACCTCGGTGACCTCGGCTTCGGTCTTCTTCCTTTCGGTGCTCCACGCGCTGCACGACACGTTCCGCAAGATGCGCTCGTTCGTCTTCATCGAGCGGATCAGCGAGGTGACCGACATCTTCGAAGACGAGCGAGACTTCAAAGCCGTCAGCGAACGGATCTCGACCGACGCCGGCGTCGCCGACATCTCGGGGTACACCGACTACGGCCGCGTCTGGTCGGAGTTCCTCGAGCAGGTCGAAGACGAACTGCACCCGCGGGCGACCGTGATCGTGCTCGGCGACGCGCGCACAAATGGCCGCGACCCGCGCGCGGACATCTTCGCCCGCGTCGCCGCCAAGGCCGGACGCACCTTCTGGCTGAACCCCGAGCCGCGGCTGTACTGGAACTACGGCGATTCGGTGATCGCCGCCTACGAGCAGTACTGCACGGCGTTCGAGTGCTGGACGACGCCGCAGCTGGAAGAGTTCGTGCGCGCGCTGACCCGCCCGGTCCAGAGCGCCGGGGGATGAACGGCGCCCGCGCCGCCTGCACGCCTCTCTAGGCTCCCGGGAGTCAATGGCTACCGCTGCACCACACAGAGCGCGCGCCCTCGCGGCGGTTGCGGCCGCCTTCGCGGTGCTGCTCGGCGCCGGCTGCGGCAAGCTCGCCGTCGTCACGACCTCGCCCAAGCCGCAACCGTTCACGATCGCGCTCGCCGGCACGCCCGGCCCCGACGAGGCGGCGATCCTCGTCGCCGAGACCAACGGCTACGTGGCGGCGACGGGGCTGGAAACGAAGTTCCTGGATACCCAGCAGCCGGTCAAGGCACTCACCGAACAGCACGCCGACATGGCGATCGTGTCCGAGCCGGAACTGCTCGAAGCGCGTGCTCACGGGGCGCAGGCGCTGGCCGTCGCGGCGCTGATCCAGCGACCGCTCTCCTCGGTCATCACGATCCCGACCAAGGGCTCCGAACAGCACGCCACCGGCAGGGTCGTCGGCACGGACGGCAGCGCGCGGTCGGCCGCCGAACTGGAGACGATCGACGCTGCCGCACGCGCGGTCGACGTCGGCGCACGCCTGGTCGGCTCGCTGCTGACCGGAAGGATGCACGAGACGCTCGGCGCGACCTGGAACTACCAGGCGCTCGAGCCGGCCCTGCAGCGAAAAAACCCGATGGTCGAGCCGGTCGACCGTCTCGGCGTGCCGACCTACGACGGGCTCCTGCTGGCCGTGCGGATCCACGACGCCCGCTACCGCGGCCAGGACATTCGCGCCCTGCTGCTCGCGTTCGCGCGCGGCCAGCGATCTGTCGTGGCGAGCCCCGACGCGGCCGCGCGGATCGTCTCGGCGGCGGCGCCGGGGGCGCCGCCCCGCCTCGTGCGTGAATCGATCAACGCGACGCTCGAAGGTCGCCCGGCGGGCGTGCCCTGGGGTCAGATGTCGGAAGTCGACTGGCACAAGTTCGGCCAATGGATGGCCGACCACCAGCTGATCTCCTCGGCACCCGAAATCGACGGCTGCACCGCCGCGCGGGTCTGCCCGTTCACTAACGAGTACCTGCCCGGCGAAGGGATCTAGCGCCCGACCGGGGCCAGGCCCGGGGCGCCGCGCGGCGCGGCGGTGAAGTTCGGCAGTTCAAGTTCGATCCGCGCGCCGCCGAGCGGGGATTCGCCGGCCCGCACCGTGCCGCCGTGACCCTCGGCGATGGCCCGCACGATCGACAGGCCCAGGCCCGCACCGGCCGATGTGCGCCGGCGCGCCGCATCCACGCGGTGAAAGCGCCCGAAGACGCGGTCGCGCTCCGCCGGCGGGATCCCGGGGCCGTCGTCCTCCACGAGGAAGCGCACGTGACCGTCACCGGCCGCGTCGACCGAGAGGCGAATCGTGCCGTCGGGCTGATCCGTGAACTCGACGGCGTTGGCGATCAGGTTGCGCAGCGCCTGGGCCAGGCGGTCGCCGTCGGCGACAAGGATCCCGGCCGCGACCGGGCCGAGCTCGAAGTTGCGATCGGCGATCTGGCTCGTCGTCTCCCAGATGTCGCGCACGTAGCTGCCGAGATCGAGTGGAACCCGCCGCAGGAACTCCGGCTGCTCGCTCTTGGCCAGCAGCAGCAGATCCTCGACCAGGCGGCTCATCCTGGCGATCTCACCCTGCACCACGCGCTCGGTGCGGCGCACTTCCTGCACCGGGGCCTCGGGCTGGGCGGCGAGCACCTCGAGCTGCCCGCGGATCACGGTGAGCGGGGTGCGCAACTCGTGCGAAGCGTCGGCGATGAACGTCTGCTGCGCCGCGAAGGCCTCCGCGAGGCGGTCGAGCATCGTGTTGAACGATTCGGTCAGCACACGGACCTCCGCCCCGTCGCGCGCGTCAACCGGCATCCGCGGCTCGAGGTCGCCGCCGTCGACCACGGCGGCGACGCCCGCCATCCGGCGCAGCGGGCGCGAGACGCGCGTCGCGATCACCGCGGCGGCGGCCATCGCCCCTACGACGACGATCAGCCCGGCGATCAGGAAGGCCGCCCCGAGATCTCGGTCGGTGCGCTGGACCGCGGCGAGTGATTCGCCGGCGGCGATCGTCGCGACAACCCCCTGCCCGATCGTCAGGCGCTGCAGGAACAGCCGGATTTCGCCGATGTCGGGGGCCTGGCGCGTCGAGTAGCCGCTCGGTGACGCGAGCAGCGCGAGCGCTTCTCTGCTCTCCCGTTCGCGGGCGCCCGCGGGCTCGTCGCGCTCGTGCTGGACGGCGTCGAACGTCTCCGGCTGGTTGGTCACGAGCGCGCCGCCCTTCACGTCACTCACCAGCAGCGTCGGCTCTGCGGTGCGCGAGCGGCCGGCGAGATACTGCTCGGCGGCCGCGTCGAGATTGCGGTCGGTCGCGGGGCGCGTGGACTGCAGGCGGCGCTTGAGCGCGCCGACGTCGACGGCGATCTCGCTGTCGATCTGAGAGCGCAGGCGGTCGCCCGTCGTCGCGTAGACGACGTAGAACACGATCAGCGTGCCGATCAGCGTGAATAGCGCGATCCATGCCGCGAGCTGGCGGCGCAGCCCCGGTTCGAAGAACGAGCGGAGCAGGCCGACGGCCCCGCTCATGGCTCGCCGAGTCGGTATCCCACGGCGCGGACTGTGGCGATCGGCGCCGGGTGCTCGGGCAGCGCCAGCTTGCGGCGCAGATAGCCGATGTAGACGTCGACGACGTTCGTCGCCGGGTCGTGCTCGTAGCGCCAGACGTTGCTGAGGATCTGCTCGCGGGCGACGACTTCGCCGTAGTGGCGCAGCAGGAAGACGAGCAGCTCGAACTCGGTCTTTGAGAGCTGGACCTCCATGCCCAGGCGCGTGACGCGGCGCGAGACCAGGTCGACCTCGATGTCGCCGCCGGTCAGCGTCCGCTCCGAGGTCTCGCTGCGGGCCCGCAGCTGGGCGCGGATGCGCGCCGCGAGCTCGGCGACGGCGAAGGGCTTGACCATGTAGTCGACGGCACCGCGCTCGAGCCCGGCGAGGCGGTCCTCGAGCTCGCCGCGCGCGGTCATCACGATCACCGGGATCTCCGGGTGGGCCCGACGGACGGCCGCGAGGATCTCCATCCCGTCGCGGCCGGGAAGCGTCAGGTCGAGCACGAGGGCGTCGAAGCCGCCCTTCAGCGCCGCGCGTTCGCCCGCGACGCCGTCGGTCAGCGCGCGCACGTTGAAGCCGCCCGCCTCGAGCCCGCGCTTGACGAAATCGACGATCCCCGGCTCATCCTCGATGACCAGCACCGAGTGGACGGGCTGGTCGGCATCCGCGCTCATGGCGCAAGCATAAGCTCGGGCGGCGCCGTTGAGCATCGCAACGGGCGGCGGCGGCTCCCAGGAACTTCACACAATCGCATTACGAACCCCTAACCGAGATGTTCCACAATGGCTAGCGTGGCGACGAGTGTGAAGCAGGAAGCGCGCAAACGGGGCGTTCTGCGCGGGGGGACCGACGGGAACGAGCTCTTGACCGTCGGTACCGGCGCGCTGCTGTTCGTGCTGCTCGGGGCGCTCGGAATCACGATCCTTCTGATCGGGACGCTGATCGAAGAGCACCTGATCATCGGCCTGATCCTCGTCCCGCCGGTGGCGCTGAAGCTCGCCAGCACCGGCTGGCGCTTCGCCCGCTACTACAAAGGCGACCCGCGCTACGTCGAGAAGGGGCCGCCGGCACTCGGACTGCGGGTACTCGGGCCACTGGTGATCCTCACGACGGTCACCGTCTTCGCCTCGGGGATCGTGCTGATGTTTGAAACGCCGCATCACGACGACAAAGTGTTCCTGGTGCACAAGGTCTCGTTCATCGCCTGGATTGCCGTGACGGCGATCCACGTCCTCGGGCACGCCCCGGAGATGTTCCGCGGCCTCGGCGAGGACTGGGGCCCCCACTACCTGCGCGCGGAAGTGCCGGGCCGCTCGGGACGCGCGATGGCACTCGCGAGTGCACTGGTCCTTGGCGTCGTGCTGGCAGTCGTCCTCGCGAGCCACTACGCCGTCTGGAACCAGTTCATCAGCATCGGCGGCGGTGGCTGATGCCGCGCCACACGACCGAAACGCGCGACAGCGCGCTCGACAGGATGCGCAACATCAACCGCGGCATCGTCGTCGCCAGCCTGGTGCTCACCGCCGTCTTCGCCGAGGCCGCCGCGAAGGCGTTTCCCGGCAAAAAGACGGTCGCGAGGACGCGCACCGCGCGTCCGGCCACGCCGAGCAAACCGTCGGGTACCACCGTCACGCCTGAAGCGCCTTCCCAAACCCCCGAAGGCACCAGCCAGACCCCGGAAGGCACGAGCCAAACACCTGAAAGCGGGAGCGCGGAAAGCTCTCCGGCCCCGAGCGAAGGCAGCTCCGGTGGCGGCGAAGCCACCGCCGAATCACCGGTCGTGAGCGGTGGCTCCTGATCTCGTCGCCGCGGCAAGCTGGCCGGCGATCGGGACCACGATCGACCTCCGGGTCGCCGACGGTGACCTCACCGCGGCCCGCACCGCGGTCGAACGGGAAGTTGGCCTGTTCGACGCCGCCTGCTCCCGTTTCCGCGACGACTCCGAGCTGAACCGTCTGAACCGCAGTGCGGGCAGGCCGTTCCAAGCGAGCGAGCCGCTGGCCGCGGCCGTGCGTGCCGCGTTGACCGCCGCCGCCCAGACCGATGGCGCAGTCGACCCGACGATCGGGCAGGCCCTCGAGCTCGCCGGCTACGACCGTGACTTCGAGCTCCTGCCCCCACCGAGCGGCACGCAGACCCGGGCGCAGCCGCCGGCGCTCACGGCACGCGCCGCCTGGCGCCGGGTCCGAGTCGATCCCGACGGCCGCGTCATCGCGCCGCCGGGGACCGTGATCGATCTGGGCCAGGCCGCGAAAGCGCTGATCGCCGATCGTGCCGCAGCAGCCGCGGCCGACGCCTGCGGCCACGGCGCGCTTGTCGCCGTCGGCGGCGACCTCGCGTGCGCCGGGCAGGCGCCCGCGTCCGGCTGGCAGGTACACGTGACCGATGACCATCGGGCGGGCCCCGCATCACCCGGGCAGCGGATCGTGCTGCGGACCGGCGCCCTGGCGACCTCGAGCACCACGGTGCGCCGCTGGGCGGGCGCCGAAGGCGACGCGCACCACATCATCGACCCTGGGACCGGCGCGCCGAGCGACTCGCCCTGGCGGACCGTCTCGGTCGCCGCCGCGTCGTGCGTCGACGCCAACGCCGCGAGCACGGCCGCGATCATCATGGGCACGGCCGCGGAGGCCTGGCTCGAGTCGCACTCGCTGCCGGCGCGGCTGGTCGCCCGCGACGGCCGCGAACGCTACGTGGCCGGCTGGCCCGAGCCCCAGCGCGACGGGCGGGCGGCAGCATGAACGTGCTCACGAGCCAGACCGCGTGGTACCTGACGCGCGCGACGGGCGCCGTGTCGCTGCTGCTGTTCACGGCCGCCGTCGTGCTCGGGATCCTCGACGTGCAGCGTTTCTCCAGCCGGCGCTGGCCGCGCTTCGTGATCGACGGCGTGCACCGCCGCGTGTCGCTGCTCGCGCTCGCCTTCCTCGGCGCCCACGTCGTGACGACGGTGATTGACACGTTCGTCTCGATTCCGCTGATCGACGCCTTCATTCCGTTCATCGGCAGCTATCGGCCGATCTGGCTCGGCCTGGGCGCCGTCGCCCTGGACCTCGCGCTGGCGGTCGTGATCACGAGTCTCGCGCGCGACCAGATCGGCTACCGCGGCTGGCGTGCCGTCCACTGGCTCTCCTATGCCTGCTGGCCGATCGCCATCGTCCACGGCCTGGGGACAGGCAGCGATGCCAGCTCGACGTGGCTGCTGGCGTTGACGGCGCTGTGCGTGGTCGCGGTCGCCGCGGCGGCGATCTGGCGGCTCGCGCGCGACTGGCCGCAGGCGCGGCGCGCCCGGCTCGCCGGCGCGGCGGCACTGGTCGCCTTCCTGATCTTCCTCGTGGCCTGGCTCCCCGGCGGCCCTCTCGGCGCGGACTGGGCCAAGCGGTCCGGCACGCCGGCGCGCGCGGCCGCGGCGGTCCCGCCGCGGGCCACGACGACGACACCATTGACGGGGAGCACGAACGAAACGAGCACCGGCTCCTCGAGTGAAAGCCCGTCCGGCGGATCGAGTGCCCCGGGCGAAGGCTCGGGCTCGGTGCAGGGCCCCGGCGAATCCGAAGGCCAGGAAGAACACTGATGATCGCCGCGGCCACGCTGCCCCGCCTGCTCGCCGGAATCGATCCTTCGGGGCCGCTCGACTTCCACCAGCACGAGCTGCTGCACGGGCCGCTCCCCTCCTCCCGCGAAGCCGCCGACCTGATCGGCGACCTCGAGCGCGCCGGCCTGCGCGGCCACGGCGGCGCCTCGTTCCCGTCGGCGCGAAAGCTGCAGGCCGTCGCGCAGGCGCGGGGCAAGCAGATCGTCCTGATCAACGCGGTCGAGGCCGAGCCCGCGAGCGAAAAGGACCGGCTGCTCGTCGAATGCCTCCCCCACCTCGTGCTCGACGGCGCCGTGGCGGCGGCGCGGGCGACGGGCGCGAGGGAAATCGCCTTCGCGGTGCGCGACGGCGCCCGCGACGCCTACGGTGCTGCCGCGCGTGCGATTGCCGAACGGCCACGCGGCGAGCCGCCGATCACGTTGTTCGCGATCCCCGACTCCTACGTCGGCGGCCAGGAGACCGCGCTCGTGAACTACCTCTCGGGTGGCCCGCTGCGACCGACGTTCACGCCCCCGCGGCCCGACGAGCAGGGCATCAATCGCCGACCGACGCTCGTCAACAACGCGGAGACTCTCGCGCACCTCGCCCTGATCGCGCGCAACGGCGAGCAGTGGTTCCGCTCGCTCGGCGCACCCGGCCAGCCCGGCTCGGCGCTCGTCACGGTCGCCGGCGCCGTTGTGCACCCTGGCGTCTACGAGATCGAATACGGCTCACCGCTCGCCTCGCTGCTGACCGTCGCCGGTGGTCCGCTCGGCACGCCGCGCGGCGTGCTGCTGGGTGGCTACGCGGGCAGCTGGGTCCCCTACGAGCGCGCACTCGAAGCGCGGCTGGACGACGCCGAACTCGCGGTGTTGCGGGCGAGGGTGCTGGCCGGCGTGATCTTCTTCCTCGGCGAGGAGGCCTGTCCGGTGGCCGAAACGCTGCGGCTCGCCCGTTGGATGGCCGGGCAGAGCGCACGGCAGTGCGGACCGTGCCTGCACGGCCTCGACGCCCTCGCCGACGAGCTGGCGACGATCGCGAGCGGTCACGGCGACGGGGGCACGCTGCAGCGCCTGGGCCGGCTCGGCGAACTGACCGCGGGCCGCGGCGCCTGCGCGCACCCCGACGGCGCCGTGAACTGCCTGCTCAGCGCGCTCGAGACGTTCGAGCATGACTTCGCCGAGCACGCGCGCAGCGGCCCCTGCGCGGCCTGCGGGCTGCCGGCGACGCTCCCGCTGCCTGACTGGCACCTTCCCGACAGCTCGCCGCAGCGACGCCGTCTGAGGTCGCTGTGACACGCGTGCGCGTGAACCCGATCGCCTGCGAGGCGCACGGCATGTGCGCGGAGCTGTTGCCCGAGCGGATCACGCTCGACGAGTGGGGCTACCCGATCGTCGACGACCGCCCGCTCACGGCGGAGCAGCTCGCACACGCGGAACTGGCCGTCAGGGCCTGCCCTGTGTTCGCCGTGCTGCTCGAAGCGGCCCGCTAGCGCTGACGCGCTGCCGGCAGGAGCGTGTGGACGGTCACCTGGACTGTCCGTGTCGTGACGATTCGCGTCAGCTGGAGCGCGTCGCCGGAGTCAAGCGCGGGCTTGCTGCGCTTGGCGGGCAGCAGCGTGCGACCGCTGCGCTTCTGGCGCGCGAGACCGGCAGCGGCCGCGCCGACGACGATCCCGCCGGCGGCCGCCGAGACGGCCGGCACGACAGGCACGGCCGCGAGCCGCTCACGGACCTGGGTTATCGCGCGGCGCCGGGCGCTGACGACGGGCACGCCGTCGACTTCCTCGAATGCCTCGCGACCAACTACTTCGTCGGCCGACTCCATGGGCGAAAAGTCTAGTTGGCGGTGGGGACCGCTTGTTGCAGCTCGCGCTCGTAGACGCGGTAGCGCTTGACGACAGTGCCGCCCATCGCTTCCATGCCGCGGTTCATCGCGGTGTTCGTCTCGAGGATCCAGCCCATCTCGCCGCCGGTCTGCGGACGCTTTTCGGCGGCGTCGAAGTGCAGTTGGTAGAGCTTGGCCGCGACGCCGGTGTGCTGGTACTCGGGCTTGACGCCGAGGAACCCGACGCGTACCCGTTTCATGATCCGGCCCTTGTTGACGAACTGCCACCAGCCCATCGGCAGGAGCCTGCCCTTCATCCGGTAGAGCACTTCGTTGATGTCCGGGAAGGTCATCGCCATCGCGACGACCTCGCCGTCGCTGATCCGCTCGGCGATGAACGCCCAGTTCGGGTCGAACACGAGGTGCATCTCCTGGGCCAGCGCGTCGAGGTCCTTCTTCGAGTAGGGCACGAAGTCCCAGTTGTTGGCCCACGCGGCGTTGTAGACCTCGGCGAAGTCGTCGAGTTCGCGGCGCAGGTGCCGGCGCTCCATCGGGCGCACGCGGATCCCGTGCTCGCTTTCCACCTTGCCGGCGAGTTCCCAGATCACGGGCAGCACGGCGTCGCGGTTCTGGACCTCGAGTTTCCACATCAGCAGGTCCATCGCCTTCTCCACCCCGCAGGCCTCGAGCAGCTCGCGGTAGTAGGGCGGATGCCAGGGCTGCTTGATCATCGGCCGCAGCTCGTAGCCCTCGATCAGGATCCCGCTCTCGTCGTTCATCGCGAAGTCCGCGGGCCCGACCATCTTCTCGCAGCCGCGCGCGCGCAGCCAGTCGGCGGCCGCGTCGAGCAGCGCCGCCGTCGCCTCCTGGTCGTTCTCGACCTCGAAGAAGCCGAACCAGCCCCAGCGCTTTTTCTGCTGCTCGTTGAAGGCGCTGTTGATCTGCGCGGTCACCCGGCCGACGACCCTTCCGTCACGCCAGGCGAGGAAGTATTCGGCCTCGCCGTGCGCGAAGAAGGCGTTCATCTTCCTGTTCAGGAACAGGTAGCGCTCGAGCATCAGCGGCGGCACCCAGGCCGGCTGGTTAGCATGCAAGCGGTACGGCAGATGCACGAAACGGCGTAGCTCGCCGAAGCCCTTCACGGGCCTTACCTGGACAGACATAAGGGAGCGCAGACTATATGCAGACGGCCGCCGATGTCTTCGCAAAGGTCCGCGGACACGAGCGTGAGGAGCAGCTCGCCGCCGCCCGTGCGGCCGACGTGCTGCCGTACTTTCACACGTTGAGCTCGCCCGCGCTGCCGATCGTCGAGATGGAGGGCGCGCAGCGAATCATGCTCGGGTCCAACAACTACCTCGGGCTGACCGGCGACCAGCGCGTGATCGACGGGGCGCGCGACGCGCTGGAGCGCTTCGGCACCGGCCTGACCGGCTCGCGCCTGCTCAACGGGACGACGCCGCTGCACCTTGAACTCGAGCAGGAAATCGCGGCCTGGATGGGCACGGAGGACGCGCTGGTGTTCACCACCGGCCACCAGGCCAACCTTTCAGCGCTAGGCACGCTGCTCGGGCCGGGCGACACGGTGATCGTCGACAGCGCCGACCACGCTTCGATCCTCGACGGCTGCCAGCTCTCGGGCGCCAAGCTGCGCGTCTTTCGCCACAGCCGCGTCGAGAAGCTCGAGAAGATGCTCGAACGCGCGGCGGGCGATGGCGGCGGCGTGCTGGTCGTCGTCGACGGCGTTTTCTCGATGGAGGGCGACATCGCGCCGCTGAACGAGATCTGCGAGCTCGCCCAACGCTACGGCGCGCGGCTGATGGTCGACGAGGCGCACGGCGCGGGCGTCCTGGGCGCGACCGGCGCCGGAACCGCGGAGCTGCTCGGCCTGCAGGACCAGGTCGACGTGCGGATGGGGACCTTCTCGAAGTCGCTCGCCTCCTGCGGCGGTTTTCTCGTCGGCTCGCGCGAGGTGATCGACTATCTGCGGATCTCGGCACGCCCGTTCCTGTTCACCGCCTCGGCGGTGCCGGCCGCGGTCGGCGCGGCGCTGGCTGCGCTGCGCGTGCTGCGCTCGGACGACGGTCCGCCGCTGCTCGAGGCGGTCCTCGCCAACGCCCGCCAGCTGCGCGAGGGGCTGCTCGAGCTCGGCTTCGCCGTGGTCGAGCCGCAGTACCTGCCGGCGGGAACCACCGGACCCGGGGTCGTGGCCGGGCCCGACGGCACGCCCACGATCGTCACGCCGATCGTTCCCGTGCTCGTCGGCGACGACTGGAAGGCGGTCCTGCTCTGGCGGCGCCTGTACGACGCCGGCGTGTTCGTCAACACCGCGCTGCACCCGGCGGTCCCCCCGGGCGGCGCGCTGCTGCGCACGAGCGTGATGGCGACCCACGACCCCGCGACGCTCGACGAGGCGCTCGGGATCTTCGCGCGGGTCCGCGACGAGTTCGAGTCAGAGCACGGTCCGCTGCCGCGCGCGGCCCACGCCTGAGCGCCCCGCGCGACTTGTCCAGATCTTCACAAGTCGCTCGGGGCCACAAAAAGCCCGCTCGCAGCGAATGAACTGTCGGTAGCCGTTTGACCGTCGCTGCCGGGGTTGCGTAGGTTTCCTGACGCGCTCCGCAGGACCGCTCGACGCAGTACCGGGCACAGGCTTATCACTGGGGGAAACTCTCGGACCACCCGCCGATGGCGGAGGGGAGTCTGCGGCCCTGAGGAGCACCGAAGGAGATGACGATGCCTGCTGCTCCGCGCAGGCAGAGGGGAGTATTTGCCGTGTCAGCAACCGCGACGATCGCCACGCCAGCGCCTCAGCACCTGCAGGCCCTTGAGCGCGCGAACCGAGTGAGGCTCGCTCGGGCCGAGCTCAAGCGCCGAATCGAATCCGGTGCAACCAGCGCTGCCGAGGTGATCCTCGAGTGCCCCTGGGAGGCCGAGACGATGGCCGTCGCGGACCTCCTGACGAGTCAACGCAGATGGGGCCAGACGCGCTGCCGTCGATTTCTCGCGCAGGTTCCGCTCTCGGAGAACAAGACCATCGGGACGATGACCGACCGCCAGCGCAACGCACTGGCTGACCTGCTCGCACAGTCCGAACGGGGCCGCGCGCAGTGCGCGACCCCCTGGCTAACGGACAGCCCGACGACAGCTTGAGCTCCCACCACCCGGCAAGCATCCCGATGATGCCGAGCCGGGGGCGGACACGCCAGACGCCGCAGCCGCCTTCGCCCAGGTCCCGCACAGGGATCCGGGCGAAGCGGTAGCGGCCTGGCTCCAGACGGATCGCGGCGAGCCGCTCGCGCGCCGCGCGCTCGAGTTCGTCGCGCCGGCGGCCGAGCTCTTCGAGTTCGGCGAGCCGGCCCGCGAGCGCGTCTCGCTGGCGCTCGAGCGCCGCGAGGTCGAGCAGCGCCGGACCGTCGGCCAGCGGCACGGCGCTCAGCCGCGCCGGCAGGTGCGGGAAGCGCGCGGCGACGATTCGCGCCGTCGCCGCATCGAGACGGTCGATCTGGGCGCGCAGGGAGCGCCGCGCGGCTGCCTCGTCGGCGACCGCGCCGGATTGCTGTAGCGCGAACGTCTCCATCCGTAGCGCCGATTGTAACCCCGGCGGCTACCCGAGGGCGCGGTAGCGCGGGTACTCGATCCCCTTCGCGATGCGAGCCGCAGTCGCGTCGCCGAACTCGCGCTCGACGATGTGCAGCGCCAGATCGATGCCGCTTGTCACGCCGCCGCAGCTGACCAGGTCGCCGTCGTCGACGACCCGCTCGTCGACGACCTGCACGCCGAACGCGGCGAGCTCCGGCGCCGCGCTCGCGTGCGTCGCGGCGCGCCGGCCGGTGATCACGCCGCTCGCGGCGAGCAGCATCGCCCCGGTGCACACCGAGGCCAACAGGCGTGCGCGCGGCGCGCTCGCAGCCAGCGCCGCCGTCAGCTCGCCGCGCTCGTGCTCCCCCCACGCACCTACCGGGGAGCGGGCCGCCCAGCCGCCGCCGGGGACGAGAAGCAGATCGGGCGCGGCGTCGAGCGGGCCCTCGCTCTCGAAGCGCAGGCCGCACTGGCCGCGGTGTGCCCGCGGGCCGTGCAGCGAGACCAGCCGGACCGACGAGCCGGGCGCCCCGGCGACCGCCCGCGCGAGAACCTCGTAAGGGCCGACGAAGTCGAGTTCATCGACCCCGTCGAAGACGAGGATTTCGGCGCGCATCATTCGCCGGCGAGGATTTCGGCGACGGTTTCGAGCGCCTCGCCGGCGTAGATGGCAGCCACGCCGGGAACCGTAACCGAGTACAGCCGCACGGCGTCGGCGCCGACCGCCGGGAGCAGCGGGGCCGCCGGTTCGCCGAACAGCTCGACGAGCGGCCGGCGAGCGTCTGCGAGAACCAGCCGGCCGGCGGTGAATGGCTCGCCGGTGACGCTCTGTCGCAGGGTAAGCCCGCCGCTGAGCGCACGCTCGTCGAGCGCCCACACGGGAATGCCTGTGTCCAGCAGCGCGACGAGCGTCGCGTCGGCGACCAGGCCGGTGGTGTGGAAGCCGCCCTCGATCATTCGCGAGAGCGCCGCCCGCTCGAGCGGGGTCGGCTGCACGTCGGGGTCGAGACCGACCTGGCGAAAGGCGCGCCGGTAGGCGGCGGTCACCGGCTCCCGGCGCAGGCTGACAGCCCGCGGACCGCGGAATTTGTTGGCGAAGAGCTCCAGGCGCGCACGCAGCGCCGGCGTCGAACGCAGTTCGCGGTCTCCCACCTCGGCGCCCAGTTCGAGCACGCCGAGCCCGGGGAGCTCGGCGGCGAGCGCCGCTTCGAGACCGGCGGGCCTGGGCGCGCTCATCCGGCGTGGGCGGCGGCGACGAGCGCAGCGACCCGCCGGCGCAGCTCCGCCAGCGTCGGCGTGACGAGCAGCGCCCGGCTCTGGACCGTCCGGCCGGGAAGCACAAAGCTGACCTGTGGGCAGCTCGCGACGCCGTACAGCGCGGCGAGCACGCCTTCTTCGTCGATCCCCACCGGGTAGCTCAGGTGCAGCTTGGCGATCGTCTTGCGCAGCGCGCCGCGTTCTCCCTTGAGCGCCACCGCGGTGAAGCGCACCTGCGGGTACTCGGCTTTGAGCTGCTGCATCTCGGGCAGCACGCCGGTGCAGGCCGAACCGTCGACGAACAGGGCCAGCACGACGGGATCGTGTTCGGCTTCCTGACAGATGTTCAGGACGCGGGATTCGCGGACCGTGCAGGCCGGCACCTTGCCCGCCTGGCCCTGGTTGGGTCCGGTGGCGACGTTCACGGCGCCGTAGAGGTCAGACAGTGCCAGCGGCGCGGCAAATGGCGGCAGCTTCTCGCCGGGCGGGATTCCCGAGAGCCGGTGGCCGGGCGTCGTCAGGGTGTGGACGGTGAACGCGACGAGCGCGATCAGCGCGATCAGGCCGACGAAGAGCCCGGCGCGCGGGACCGCGTTCACGGCGCGCCCCGCCGGTCGGCGATCGTCAGCGCCGCCGGCAGTGCGATCACGACGCCGGCCACGGCGACCGTCAGGTCCACGAGCGTCACCAGGCCGAAGTCGCGCAGCATCGCGATCTGCGAGAACGCGAGCACGCCGAACCCGACCGTGGCGGTCGCCGCCGACGCACCGACCGCGGCGCCGGTGCGCGAATAGGCGCGCTGCAGTGCTTCTGCGGGGCCCAGGCCGGCGGCCCGCTCCTGGCGGTGACGCTCGGCGAGCAGCACGCTGAACTCGGTCGCGACGGCCACGACGAGCGGCCCGAGCAGCACCGACATCGGGTTCAGCGGGATCCCGAGCACGTACAGCACGAGCCCCGACCAGCCGGTCGCGAGCACCACCGGCACGAGGGGCGCGAGCACCCGTCGCAGGTTGCCGCGGAAGGCGATCAGCAGCACCAGCGCCGCCGCGAGCACCGCGACGATCAGCGTCAGGATGCGCCGCAGCGGGCTCGCGACCTGGGCGCCGGTGCGGGCGACGAGCGCGGTCAGGCCGACGACCTCGGCGTGCACGCCGGACGGCGGGTGCAGCTCGGCGCGCATCGTTTCGATCACCTGCGCCTGCTGGCTCTGATTCAGGCCCTTCAGGCGCACGCCGAAGGTCAGCGTCCCGAGCCGGCGCCCCGGGGCGAGCACCGCGTTCGTGAAGTACGGGGGCACTGTCGCGAGCAGTTCGTTGATCGAGGCCTGCGTGTGCGGGCCGGTGCCGAACAGTTCCGGCAGCGAGAAGAACGGGCACAGGCGCGCCGTGGTGCAGCCCCGCGCCGAGCTGTAGCCGAAGCGGCCGAGCACGCGCTGCTCGTAGCGGGCCATCCAGTCGATCACGCGTGGCGTCGCGACGTTCGGCGCGGCGACGAGCACGTTGACCTGGCCGCCGACCCCGGTCGCGTGTTCCAGCGCCGTCAGCGCACGAATCGAGGGGAGGTTCTGCGGCACGAGCTGGGCGATATCGGTCTGGACGCTCGCCTGGGTGTCAAGACCCCAGCCGAGCGCCGCCACCACCGCCGCGACGGCCAGCACGCGGCCCGGGCGACGCACGGCCTCGCCGAGCGCGAGCCGGTTCAGGGCTCTCGTCAGCGGGTTGCCGGTCAGCGCGGCGCCGGCGCGGCGCCAAAGCTCGCGGACACCCCGGGCAGCGGCCCGGCCGGTCTGCTGGGGGCGCACCGCGAGCGCGGCGGCACCGACCGAGAGGGCGCACAGCAATGCGATCGCCAGGCCGACGACCAGCAGCAGGCCGAAGCTGCGGACCATCGGTACGGGCGAGAGCAGGACCGCGAGGATCGCGGCGGCGCTGGCGGCGGCGGCGGTGACGATCGTCGGGCCGCCGCGGCTTGCCGCTTCGACGATCACCGCGCGGCGCGCCGCGAGCGGATAGCGCTCCTCGCTCTCGGCGACCCGTGAGAGCAGCTGGATCGAATAATCGACGGCCAGCCCGACGAGGATCGGCAGGACCGCGACCGTGCCGATCGTCAGGCTGCCGCCGGCGACGTAGAGCAGCCCGAAGGTCAGCGCGGCGGCGAGCAGCGCAAGCACCAGCGGCAGCAGGCGCGGTCGACCGCGGAAGACGAGCGAGAGCGCGAGCGCCATCACGACGACGACGGCGATCAGCAGGATCGCGATCGAGTTGGTGATCGCTTTCGTGAGGTCCGAGACGATCACGGGCTCGCCGCTGATCGAGTAGTGGCCGCCGCTCTGCAGCCGCCAGCTCTTCATCGCGACGGCCTCGCGGATCAGGGCGATCGCATGGCTGCGTTCTTCTTCGGAGAGCCCCGCGCGCAGGCGCACGGAGATCAGCGCCGCGTCGCGGCTCGGGAACAGGTAGGCGAAGCGGCTCTTGGGCACGCCGCCGGGCTTGCTCGAGTCGAAGACCACCGCCGCGACGAATTCCGGGTTCGCGATCGACGGCAGGCTCGTGATCCCGTACTGCACGGCGAGCGCGGCGAGTTCCGCCTTGGCTGATGCGAGCGTCGCCTTTTCAGCGCTCGAGGCGAGCGCGAGCGCTTCGGCTTCGCTGTCGCCGCGGGCGAGCGCGGCGCGCTGCACGGCCTGCCCCGCGAGCTTCGCCTCTCGCTGGGCCTGCGTGCTGCGCCGCTCCACTTCCTGGTCGATCTGCGTCGCGGCCTCGGAGAGGAACGTGCCGGGCCCGTAGACGACCTTGACGGCGTGAGAAGCTGCGAGCCGGCCGCAGGGCCCGTGCCGACCACCGACCTGGCCCAGCGCGCTCGCCGGAATCCGACCCGAAAGGCAGCCCTCGAGGCCTACGAGCCGCGCGAGATCGGAGCTCAGCAGCAGCTTTTCGAGGTTCTCCTGGACGAGCACGGTGACGGGCTCTTCGCCGAACGCGCGGTGGTAGACCTGCGTCTGGCGGTATTCGCTGCTCGCGCTGGAGACGAGCGTCGAGGCGTCGGCGCGGGGCCGCAGCGCCAGTGCGCCGACGATTGCCAGCAGCCCGGCCACCGTCGCGAGCGCGATCACCGGCCATGGCCGGCGGGCCGCGGCGCCCGCCAGAGCGCCGAGGGCGTTCGCCGCTTTCACTCCATCCCGAGCGGTCCGGCCGATTCGCCGGAGAGGAACTGCCGTACGAACGGGTTTTCGGAGGCGAACAGCTCCTCCGCGGGGCCCGATTCGACGATGCGGCCCTTCCAGAGCACCGAGATGTGCTCGGCGACGCGGCGCGCGCTCATGATGTCGTGCGTGATCACGACGTAGCAGCCGCCGTTCTCGGCGTGAACTTCCTTGATCAGCTCGCAGAGCAGCGCGGTGCGCACCGGGTCAAGTCCCGAGTCTGGCTCGTCGAAGAGCACGATCTCCGGGTCGAGCACCAGCGCGCGGGCGAAGCCGGCGCGCTTGCGCATTCCGCCGGAGAGCTCGTTGGGCATCTTCTCGTTGGCGTTGCCGAGCCCCACCTCGTTGAGCCGCCGGTTGACGATCTCGGCGATCTCGTCCTCGCCCTTCTCGGTGTGCTGGCGCAGCGGGAACGCGACGTTGTCGTAGAGGTTCAGCGAGCCGAACAGCGCCCCGTCCTGGAAGAGCACGCCGAACTTCTTGCGCAGCTCGAAGAGATCGTCGTCCTTGAGCGAGGGAATCGACTCGCCGTGGACGATCACGTCGCCCTGGTCGGGGTACATCAGGCCGACGATGTGCTTGATGCAGACCGACTTGCCGGTCCCGGAGGGCCCGAGGATCATCGAGATCTTGTCCTCCGGCAGGGACATGTTCAGGCCGCGCAGCACTTCGTTCTTGCCGAACGCCTTGTGGACGTCGATGAACTCGATCGCGTCCGGGGCGTCGGTCGGACGGATTTCGCCGGTGTGGAACTCGAACTCGTCGGGGTTGGCGGCGCGCTGCTCGGTCCCCACGTCAGCCCCCGATCGGCGCGCGCGGGTTGGCTCCCCAGAAGATCTGCGTCCCGAGCGCCCCGATGATGTGCACGAGGATCAGGTTCAGGACCATCGACTTGGCGGTCGCGCGGCCCACCCCGACCGGACCGCCGCTCGCGTTGTAGCCGTAGTAACAGGCGACGAGCACGATCGCGGTCGCCATGAACATCGCCTTGATCAGGCTGTACAGGAAGTCGGTCGGATTCTGGAACTGCCAGAAGATCAGCGAGTAGCCGCCGGCCGAGACGTACCCGATCTGCTGCACGACGGCGATGTAGGAGGCCAGGAACGCGGCTCCGATACCCGCCATGTACATGAACGGCAGCACCAGCCAGGAGGCCAGCAGGCGCGTCGCGCAGAGGAACGTGATCGAGTTGATCCCCATCACCTCGAGCGCGTCGATCTCGTCGGAGATCCGCATCGCGCCGAGCTCGGCGACGATCCCGGTGCCGACCTTCGCGGACATCATGTAGCCGAACGCGTAGGGCGTGATCTCGCGCAGGTCGCACCAGGCGGTGAACACGCCCGAGTACGCCGGCGCGCCCTGCGCGGCGGTGAAGTAGGCGCCCTCGATCCCGCACTGCAGGCCGAGGATGAACATCAGCGTCCAGATGATCAGCGTCGAGCCGACGATCAGCACGCCGGCCTGGCGCAGCGACTCGCCGAAGAAACGGAAGACCCGCAGGCTGTAGACATCGGCGACGATGCCGCCCGTGAAATGGCCGATCTCTCCGGTGGCGGCCAGCCACTGGCGGGGCATCGAGAGCAGTTCGTTCACTTGATCACCAGGATCTGCGGGTGTGTGGCGAGCAGCGTCTGCGTGAAGACGTAGTCGAACGAGAAGATCGCTGTGAACGCGAGCACGACGGCCTCGTTGACCGCGCGCCCGACGCCCTCGGCGCCGCCTGAGGCGCTCATGCCCTTGTAGCAGCAGACGATCGCGATGATCGCGCCGTAGATCGTCGTCTTGAGCACCGAGCCCCACAGGTCGGTGGTCGAGGCGTTCGCGAACAGCGTCGCCCAGAACGGTCCGAGCGGCTGGTCGTTGACGAGCTCGGCGATGATCCCGCCGAAGATCCCGAACAGCAGCGCGTAGATGTCGAACAGACCCGTCGCGACCATCAGCGCCAGGAAGCGCGGGACGACGAGGTTCTTGACGGGGTCCACGCCGAGCACCTGCAGGGCATCGAGCTCCTCGCGGACCTTGCGCGCACCGAGGTCGGCGGTGATCGCCGTGCCGGCGACCCCGGCGAGCACGATCGCCGTCACCGACGGCCCGATCTCGCGGACGGCGCCGAGCACGAAGAAGCCGCCGAGCCGGTCGAGTGCTCCGAAGATCGTCAGGAAGTTCGCGGCCTGCAGGCCCGGGGCCGCGTAACAGATGCAGACCGTCGAGATCAGCAGTGGGAACCAGCACAGGCGCAGGGCGAACAGGAACTGGTTGACCAGCTCCCCGCCATAGGGGTAGGGAGGACGCAGCGCGGACATGATTGTCCGCCCCGTGAGGATCATCATGTCCCCGATTTCCTCGAGCAGGTTTCGAGCGGGCGTGAATGCCCGCTCGGCGACGCTGCGAACCATCTGTCCTGTAACCCCTCCCCGGGAGCCTGTTCGACGAATGGAAGGTTAGGGGATGCAGCAAAAGGCGGCGCTCATTGCAGCGATTGCGTGCAGCGCTGGTATCTTCCGCGCACTGTGAAACTGCGCGGCACAACGGCGGCCGCCGTCGCACTCGCCGCCGCAGCGGGGGCTCTCGCGTCCGGTTGCGGCGAAAGCCAGCAGAACTCCGCGGAAAAGCAGGCGCACTATCGCGTGGACGTCGTCAACGCGTCGTTCGCGCCCAAGCAGTACGTCGCGCGCCAGGAGAAGCTGACGATCACGATCCGCAATGCGGGCAGCGAAACGGTGCCCTCGCCGGCGATCTCGATCCGCTCGTTCTCCTACCACTCGACCTTTCCCGAACTGGCCGACCCGCTGCGCCCGGTGTGGGTCGTCGAAAAAGGCCCGGGCCCGGGCGCCAGCGAGCCGCCCGTCTCGACGCAGGAAGTCAGCCAGCCCGGCGGCGCCCAGACGGTCTACGTCAGCACGTGGACACTCGGGCCGCTCAAGAGCGGCGCGCAGCAGACCTTCACCTGGGAAGTGGTGCCCGTCAAGCCCGGCAAGTGGGACGTGACCTACGAAGTCGCCGGCGCTCTTGGCGGCAACGCGAAGGCCGTCTCGGCCTCGGGCGGCACGGTGGGCGGCAAGCTCTCCGTGCACATCGCCGACAAACCTCCCCTGACACACGTCAACCCGCGCACCGGACGGGTTGAAGAAGGCACGCTGCCACCCTCCGGATAGGGTCTTTGGACGCCTGTCGAAACGGCCTCGCGAAAGCTTGGCCGGACGGCGAGCCGCCGCTTCGCTGAGCCGATTACGATGCCTCGCAGGCCCTTTGCGGGCAACCGAACATGCCACCAGGAGTGATCTGACCCATGCCCAGGACCCGTCAGCAAAACGTAACCGCGGCGCAGTGGAGCGCCAACGGCTCGGCGCTCGGCGCCGCGGACCTGACCCTCGCCGACAACCAGGTGTTCGGCGCGAACGTCTTCTCGCCCGCCGTCCAGCGCCAACGGCTGCCCAAGCACGTCTACAAGTCGCTGCAGCGCACGCTCGCCCGCGGCGAGGCGCTCGACACGACGCTCGCCGACGCGGTGGCCCAGGCGATGAAGGAATGGGCGATGGAGCGCGGCGCGACGCACTACACGCACTGGTTCCAGCCGCTGACCGGCTCGACCGCCGAGAAGCACGACTCCTTCTACGGCCCGTCCGCCGACGGCACGGCGCTCGCCGAGTTCTCCGGCAAGGAGCTGATCCAGGGCGAGCCCGACGCCTCCTCGTTCCCGACGGGCGGCATCCGCGCGACGTTCGAGGCCCGCGGCTACACGGCGTGGGACCCGACGAGCCCGGCGTTCATCCTCGAGAACCCCAACGGCGCGCTGCTGTGCATCCCCACGGCGTTCATGTCCTGGACCGGCGAGGCGCTGGATCACAAGATCCCGCTGCTGCGCTCGATGGACGCCCTCTCCGGCGCCGCGCTGAACGCGCTCGAGCTGCTCGGAATCGAGGCCTCGCGCGTTTTCACGACGATCGGCTGCGAGCAGGAGTACTTCCTGATCGACGAGCAGTACTACTTCGAGCGTCCTGACCTGCTGACCACGGGCCGCACCCTCTTCGGCGCGAAGCCGCCGAAGGGCCACGAGCTCGACGACCACTACTTCGGCTCGATCCCCGAGCGGATCCTCGCCTACATGCTCGAGGTCGAGCTTGAGCTCGCGAAGCTCGGCGTGCCGATCAAGACCCGGCACAACGAGGTCGCGCCGAACCAGTACGAGATCGCCCCGGTGTTCGAGAACTCGAACGTCGGCGCCGACCACCAGATGCTGACGATGCAGATCCTGCAGAACACGGCACGGCGTTACGGGCTGGTCTGCCTGCTGCACGAGAAGCCCTTCGCGGGCGTCAACGGCTCCGGCAAGCACAACAACTGGTCGATGGGCACCGACACCGGGCTGAACCTGCTCGACCCGGGCGACACGCCGCAGGAGAACCTCTCGTTCCTGTTCTTCTGCGCCGCAGTGATCCAGGCGGTCAACCGCCACCAGAAGCTGCTGCGGGCGTCGATTGCGAGCGCCGGGCAGGACCACCGTCTCGGGGCCAACGAGGCGCCGCCGGCGATCATCTCGATCTTCCTCGGGACCGAGCTGGAAAACGTCTTCGAGGCGATCGAGAAAGGCACGGTCTCCAAGTCGAAGGCCGGCTCGCTGCTGGGCCTCGGGACCCCCGTGCTGCCCTCGCTGCCGCTGCACGGCGGCGACCGCAACCGCACCAGCCCGTTCGCCTTCACCGGCAACAAGTTCGAGTTCCGCGCACTGGGCTCGAGCTCCTCGCCGGCGTTCCCGAACACCGTGCTGAACACGATCGCCGCGGAGTCGATCGACGAGCTCTCCGCGAAGCTCGAGAGGGCCCTCAAAAAGCCCGGGGCGACGCTCGAAAAGGCGGTCGGCCAGGTCGTCAAGGAGACCTGGAAGGAGAACAAGCGGGTCGTCTTCGGTGGCGACGGCTACTCCGAGGAGTGGCACGCAGAAGCCGAGAAGCGGGGCCTGTCGAACATGCGCACGACGCCGGAGGCGCTGCCGTCGCTCGTCTCGAAAGAGACCGTCGCGGCGTTCCGCAAGTACAAAGTGCTCAGCAAGCGTGAGCTCGAGGCCCGCTACGAGGTCTTCACGGAGCAGTATGCGACATTGCTGAACATCGAGTCCGAGACGGCCGCCGCGCTCGCACGGACGGTGCTTCTGCCGGCCGCGGTGCGCTACCTCGGGCAGACGCACGACAGCGGGGTCGAGGAGCTCGCCGACGAGCTCGAGCCGAAGGTCGAAGCGCTGCTCGTCGCGATCCGCAAGCTCGAAGCGGCCAACCTCGCCGAGAACCAGGACGACGAGACGCCGCAGAAGTGGGCCAAATACATGCGCGACGTGGTCGTGCCGCTGATGGCCGAGGCCCGGGAGGTCGCCGACCGCCTCGAGCAGCTCGTGGCGGACGACCTCTGGCCGCTGCCGAAGTACTCGGAGATGCTGTTCATCAAGTAGTGCGCGGCGGGGCGCGCCGCGAATCGCAGGCGCGCCCCGTTGTTACCCTCGGCAGATGAGAGATTTCCTCGCTGCCACACGCGAACGGGTTGTCGTCTTCGACGGCGGCATGGGAGCGACGCTCGAGCAGTTCGACCTTTCGGGGGAGGATTACGGCGGGCTCGCCGGCAAGTGCCACGAGATCCTCGTGCTCACCCGCCCGGACGTCATCGAAGGGGTGCACAGCTCGATGCTCGAAGCCGGCGCCCAGGTCGTCGAGACGGACACCTTCCAGGGATCCCGGCTCAAGCTGGAGGAGTGGGGTCTCGGCGAGCACACGCTGGAGATCAACACGAAGGCCGCCCAGATCGCGCGGCGCGCCGCCGGCGAGAACCGCTTCGTGGCGGGCTCGATCGGCCCGACCGGCCAGCTGCCGGCCTCCGAAGACCCGACCCTCGGCAACATCTCCTTCCGCGAGCTCGTCGCGGTCTTCGCCGAGCAGGCCCGCGGGCTGCTCGATGGCGGCGTGGACCTGCTGATCATCGAGACGGCGCAGGACATTCTCGAGGTCAAGGCCGCGATCTTCGGCGCCCGTGAGGCGTTCGCGGCGGCCGGCCGCGAAGTGCCGATCCACACCTCGGTGTCGCTGCTGCCCAACGGCGGGAAGATGCTGCTCGGGACCGATATCTCTGCGGTACTGACGACGCTCGAGGCGCTCGGCGCCGACGTGATCGGCCTGAACTGCTCGACTGGCCCGCAGGACATGCGTGACGCCGTGCGGTTCCTCGGCGAGTTCTCGCCGCGGCCGGTCGCCTGCATTCCGAACGCCGGTCTGCCGCGCCAGGGCCCGAACGGCGAGACGATCTTCCCCGAAGAGCCCGCGCCGCTCGCCGACGCACTCGGCGAGTTCGTCGAGCGCTACGGGGTCGGGATCGTCGGCGGCTGCTGCGGCACGACCCCGGCGCACATCGCGGCGCTCGCCGAGCGGGTCGCCGGCTTGACGCCCGCGCCGCGTCCGGCGCCGCGCCCGCCGCACCTCTCCTCGATGATCGCCGCGACGCCGCTCGTCCAGGACCCGCGGCCGACGCTGGTCGGCGAGCGCGTGAACTCGCAGGGCTCGCGCAAGGCCAAGGAGCTGCTGCTCGCCGACGACTACGACGGTCTCGTGCAGATCGCCGAGGACCAGGTACAGGGCGGCGCGCACGTGCTCGACATCTGTGTCGCACTGACCGAGCGCGCCGACGAGGCCGAACAGATGCGCCTGCTCGCGAAGAAGATCTCGCTGACGCAGCCCGCGCCGATCCAGGTCGACTCGACCGAGCCCGAGGTGCTCGAGCTCGCGCTCGAGCAGATCCCGGGCCGCGCGATCGTCAACTCGATCAACCTCGAGGCCGGCCGCGAGAAGCTCGACCGCGTCGTGCCGCTCGCCCTCGCGCACGGCGCGGCGCTGATCGCGCTGACGATCGACGAGGTCGGGATGGCCAAGACAGCGCCGCGCAAGCTCGAGATCGCACGCCGCCTGCACGAGCTGTGCGTCGGCGAGCACGGGCTCGACCCCGAACTGCTGATCTTCGACTGCCTGACCTTCACGCTGACCACCGGCGAGGCCGAGTGGCGCCCGTCGGCCAAGGAGACGATCGAGGGGATCGCGCTGATCAAGCGCGAACTGCCCGGCGTGAAGACCTCGCTCGGCGTCTCGAACGTCTCGTTCGGCGTCTCCCCCGGCGCCCGCGCGGTCCTGAACTCGGTGTTCCTGCACCACTGCGTCGAGGCGGGGCTCGATCTCGCGATGGTCAACCCGAACCACATCACGCCCTACGGGGAGATCGATGCCGCCGAGCGCGAGCTCGCCGACGATCTTGTGTTCGACCGCCGCGAGGACGCTTTGGAGCGGTTCATCGCGCATTTCGAAGACAAGGGCGAGGAGGAGTCACAGAGCGCCGCCGACCCGACCGAGGGAATGGAGCCCGAGGAGGCGCTGCAGTTCCACATCCTGCGGCGGCGCAAGGACGGCGTCGAGGAGTGGGTCGACCGCTCGGTCGAGAAGCTCGGCGCTGTGCCGACGCTCAACGACGTGCTGCTGCCGGCGATGAAAGAGGTCGGCGACAAATTCGGCGCGGGCGAGCTGATCCTGCCGTTCGTGCTGCAGTCGGCCGAGGTGATGAAGCGCGCTGTCGCCCGCCTGGAGAACTACCTCGACCGAATCGAGGGCTACACGAAGGGGACCGTCGTGCTGGCGACAGTCTTCGGCGACGTCCACGACATCGGCAAGTCACTGGTCAACACGATCCTCAGCAACAACGGTTACACGGTCGTCGACCTCGGCAAGCAGGTCCCCGTCCAGACCGTGATCGACGCCGCCCGCGAGCACGACGCGACAGCGATCGGCCTCTCGGCGCTGCTCGTGTCGACCTCCAAACAGATGCCGGCCTGCATCGGGGAGCTGCACGCCTCGGGACTCGAGTTCCCGGTGCTGATCGGGGGCGCGGCGATCAATCGCACGTTCGGCTACCGCGCGCTCTACCCGCACGGCAAGGAGTCCGACGAGATCTACGAGCCTGGCGTCTTCTACTGCAAGGACGCCTTTGAGGGCCTGGCGGTGATGGACCGCCTCGTCGAGCCCGAGCAGCGTGAGCAGCTGGTCGCCGACGTGCGCGCCGGAGCCGCGAAGCTGCGCGAGCAGGGCGAGGAGGAGGTCGAGCTCGATTTCACCGACGACTCGGTGCGCTCGGCTGCGCGCACCGACGCGCCGGTCCCCTCACCCCCGTTCTGGGGGGTGCGCGAGATCCCGGTCGACATGGACGAGCTCTACCGCCACCTGGACACGCACGTGCTGTTCAAGCTGCACTGGGGCGGGCGCGGGGTCAAAGGCGAAGCCTGGGAGCGACTGCTCGCCGACGAATTCCGGCCACGTCTGGAGCGGATGTGGCGCGAGCAGGACTACCTGCAGCCGCGCGCGCTGCTCGGGTTCTTCCCCTGCTACGCGAAGGGCAACGAGATCGTCGTGCTCGACCCGCAGGACCGCAGTAGCGAGCTGACGCGCTTTGTCTGCCCGCGCCAGCCGGCCGGCGAGCGGATCTGCCTGGCCGACTTCTTCAGGCCCGCCAAGGATGACGGCTCGCCGCCGGACGAGCTCGACGTGCTCGCGCTGCAGGCCGTGACCGTCGGCGGCGAGGTGACCGAGCTGATGGCCCGCCTGGAGGCCGAAGGCGAATTCGCCGAGCAGCTGTTCGTCCACGGCCTCGGCGTCCAGACCGCGGAGGGGCTCGCGGAGTGGCTGCACCATGAGGCCCGGGCGATGCTCGAGATCCCGGCGACCCAGGGCCGGCGCTACTCGTGGGGCTACCCGGCGGTTCCCGACCAGTCAGAGCACCGCAAGGTCGACGCGCTGCTGGACCTCGAGCAGATCGGGATGAGCATCACCGACGGTTTCGCTCCCGACCCCGAGCAATCGACGCTCGCCCTCGTCGCCCACCACCCACAGGCGATCTACTTCGGCACCCGTCAGGGCCGCCTGACCCCCGACGGGTCACCCGACGAAGTGATCATCGGCTCGGACCGCGACCCGACGATGGCCGGCGCGCTCGACGACGATGACGTCGACGAGCCTGCGCTCAGCGAGGGCCGCTAGTCCTCCTGGCGGGGCGGCGGGCGGAACAGGATCCGCTTGACCTCGTCGGCGGTCCCGCCGCCGAGACGCAGCGCCGTCTGGATCCCCTCGTTGCCCAGCTCACCGGCTTCCAGCGCGCGGCGCAGCTCGTTGAGGTCCAGGAGGCGCTCCTCCGCGACGCTCTCGCGCGGGGCCTCGATCAGGATCACGTGCCGCGGCCGGCGCTGCGCGGCGGCGAGCCGGATGAACGGCTCGCGCGCCTGGGCGCTGAGGTCGTCGAGCCCGACGACCACCGTCTCGCGCGCGGCGAGCCGCTTGGCGGCCGCGGCGAGCATCAGCTCCGTGCTGCGCGCATCGAGCTCGTCGGCGCCGACGCGGCCCTCGAGCAGCGCGTGCACGCGCGTCGTTGAGATCAGCGCGCCACGCTCGTCGATCAGCCGGTCCAGGAACTTCTCGCGCAGCGCGGGCGAGCCGGAGAGCACGATCAGCAGGCTGCCCGGCGAGTAGCGCAAGCGGTCGGCGGGCCGCAGGATCGAGCAGTGCGTCGTCAGGTCAGCGGGTCCGCGGTCCTCGCCGCCGCGACGCGGACGGTCGGACGACCAGCCGGTCCGCTCGTTCTCGCCGATCTTGACGCTGCGTGAAGATCCCTCGGATGACATACGTCCATCTTTACGAAAAGGAGGCCCGGTCCCGGAGGTCTTCGATCAGATCGAGCTTTTCGGCGCGTGAAAGCCGCTTGATGCGGGCCTCTTCGCGCATCGCCGCCGAGCGATCGTCCAGCTCGCGGCTCCATGCCAGCGCGACGGGCCGGCGGCTGGCGGTGTAACGGCTGGCGCTTCCGGCCTGATGTCGAGCCAGGCGCCGTTCGAGGTCGTTGGTCCAGCCGGTGTAGAGCGTGCCGTCGGCGCAGCGCAGCACGTAGACCCAGGCGCCCACCGGCGCGCTCAGCGTTCGACGAGCGCGGGGCGCCGCAGCTTCGAGACCGAGCCCAGGTGCAGCGCCCGGCGACGCAGCTGACGCCAGGAGAGGTGCTCGGCGGCCAACGCCGGGAAGCCCATCAGCATCGCTGTCGCGAGCTCGACGGCCTGCAGGACGATCCCGAACGCGATCGCCGACGGCGCCGAGACGTGAAAGCCGCCGACGAGTACCAGGGCGCAGGCGGCCTGGAAGACCCCGACGTTCGCGGGCGTGGCCGGCAGCACCGACGTGATGTTGATCGCGAAGAGCACGGCAGCCGCGCCGGCGAAGCCGACAGTGTGCTCGAGGCCGAAGGCCATCAGCACGAGCCAGCAGCCGAGCAGCTGCAGCCCCCACGCCGCAAGCTGTGCGACGCTCGCGGCGAGCGCGGAGAGCGGCGCGCGGAACGAGAGCCCGTCGAGCACGAGCCGCCCAAGCGCGGCGGCGCTCGACGCGATCGCCTCGAGCCGCGTGCTGCCCGGGACCGCCGCGATTGCGTACGGCAGCGCCGAGAACAGCAGGATCGCCGCGAGCGGCACGAACGCCAGCAGAATCAGCAGCACGCGGTGGGCCTGGCCGATGCTCGTGCCGGAGGCGCCGAACGCTGCGAGCACGCCGAGCGCGACCACGTTGATCAGCGACTGGGCGACGATCGTCCGCGTGACACGGGGCAGCGAACGCGCGAGGTCACCGGTATGGCGCGCCAGCACGAAGGCGCGCGAGGGCTCGCCCATGCGCGCCGGGAGCGTCGCGGACATCAGCACGCCGATGTACGTCGCGTTGAGCACCTGGCGCAGCGACGGCTGGCGATCGACGTCAGAGCTGCGCAGCAGCAGCTTCCATGCGCCGGCCCGCAGGCTCATCGCGAGGCACATCACGACCAGCGCGCCGAGCACCGTGCCCGGCTCGGAGGAAAAGAGGGTGCTCAGCACGGCGCCGACGTCGACGTGCGCCGCGTAGGCGAGCGCCGCGAGCAGCGCGATGACGCCGCCGAGGACCACTGGCCGGGGTAGCCTCGAGCGTCGGCCGCCGCGCCCCGCGCCGCGGGAGTCCTCGGGGCTTCGCAGGCTCGGGAGCCGCTCGGCGGGTACGGCGGGCAGCATGTCGGCGCTGCGCAGGCCGCTTCGCAGTGCCAAACGCGCGCGGCGGCCCGTGGGCTCCGGAACGGCAAGCGCCTGCTCGTAGACCCCGGCGACCTCGGCGGCGACGCGCGGCCACGCGAAGCGTTCCGCGTGCGTGCGCGCCGCGATCGACATCGCGCTGCGCCGGTCGGCGTCGGCGACCAGCTCCTGCAAGGCGTCGCGCAGCGCTCCGGCGTCGTCTGGCGGCACGAGCAGGCCGTCGACGCCGTCGCGCACGACATCGCGGTAGCCGGGAATGTCGGAGGCGACGACCGGGGCGCCCGCCGCGAATGCCTCGGTCAGCACCATCCCGAAGCTCTCGCCGCCGAGCGACGGTGCGCAGACGATGTCGGCGCCGCGCAGCCGGGCCTGCTTCTCGGCGTCGTCGACCTTGCCGAGCGCCGTGATCGCGCTCCCGTCGAGGATCATGTGCTCGACGTCGGCGGCCGAAGCGCCGATCAGCGTCAGCTCGACATCGGCTTCTTCGCGCAGGCGCTCGAAGGCCGCGAGCAGCACCGCAAGACCCTTGCGCGCCACGGCCTGGCCGATGAAGAGGATTCGCACCGGTCCCGGCTCGCGACGCGACTCGCGCGGCGGCTGCAGGTCGACGCCGTTGGGAACGATCGTGTAGCGGCCGCCGAAGAAACGCAGTGCAGTCCACCGCGCCGCCTGCGAGACGGCGATCCGCGCGTGCAGGTGGTTCATCCGCCGCCGCCCGCCGAGCGGGACGGCGGCGATGCCGTTTGTCAGCGCGTTCTCCGAGTAGGTGTGGAACGTGCCGACGAGCCGCGCGGAGCGGCACGATCCAAGCGCGTCCCAGGAGATCAGCGGCACCACCGGCTCGTGGACGTGCACGATGTCGTAACCGCCGCCGGAGATCTCGCGGCGCATCCGCTGGACTGCGGCCGGGCTGAGGGCAAGGTTCGAGACGGCGCCGTTGGCCGAGATGCCGACCGTGCGCCCAAGCGCGATCAGATTGTCAGGCGCCTCGAGCGGCTGCGGGCGCGCGCCCCCGTGCAGGCGTCGCGCGTGAGCGTCGTCGCCGTCGAACGGCGCGAGGATTCGGGTCTCGTGGCCTGCCTGCTCGAGGCCCCGCGAAAGCGCCTCGATGTGCCGCGTGACGCCTCCCGGATAGGTCCAGGAATACGGCGAGAGGAGCGCGATACGCACTACGCCACTCTAACGGCCACGGCTACCATAAGCCCGCGATGACCGGCCACCGCCAGTCCGAAAGGAGCCTCAGCTGAGCCGCACGCCGCGCCAGCACCTGATCGCCGCCGACCCGACGCTGGCAGCCGTGATCGAGCGGGTCGGGCGGATGCCGGCGCGCCGGCGACGCACGCCGCAGGGGGACCACTATGCGGCGCTGCTGCGCTCGATCATCGGCCAGCAGCTCTCGGTTAAGGCTGCTGCATCGATCTATGCGCGGGTGATCGGCTTCTACGGCGGGGCGCCGCCGACGCCGGAGCAGATCATTGCGACCGACCCCCTGGATCTGCGCTCGCTCGGGCTCTCACACGCGAAGGCGGCGTATCTGCGCTCGCTCGCCGAACACGTGCTCTCCGGAGAACTCGAGCTCGCCCGCCTCGAGTCGCTCGACGACGCGACGATCATCGCCGAGCTGACGGCTGTGAAGGGGCTCGGTGAGTGGACGGCGCAGATGTTCCTGATGTTCCAGCTCGAGCGGCCCGACGTGATGCCGGTCGGTGACCTCGGCATCCGCCGCGCGGTCGAGCGCTGGTGGAGCCTGCCCGAGATGCCACGGGCGGACGAGCTGCTGGCGCTCGCCGAGCCGTGGCGGCCCTACCGGACGCTGGCCGCCCGGTACCTCTGGACCTCGCTGGACGCCGCGCCCGTCTAGGCGCGGAACGTCCAGCTGGCGTGCGAGTCGCCGAGCGTCGCCGAGAAGGCCCTGAAGGTCACGGTGACGCGGATCCTCGGCGCGCGGCGCTCGCGGATCAGGCGCGCTGTCCGGCCGGTGTAGCCGATCGTCAGCCTGTACGTCCCCCGCCCGACGACGCGGCCCCGCGGGTTCAGTCCGCGTCCGTCGATCTGGACGAAGCCGGCGGTGGGCGCGCGCAGCGTGATCGTCAGCCCGCGGGACGTGACGCGGCGGCGGACCACGCTGATCGGCGGCACCGAGAAGAACGGTTCGGGTTCGCGGGTGATTACGATCGGCGTCGATTCGCCGCCTGTGCTGCTCCCGTTCGCTTCTTTTTTGATCAGTTCCGTGCCTTCGCCGCTGCATTCTTCTTTGAGCAGGCTGCACTGCGTCCGCGGGGCTTCGCCCTTGTAGCCGCCGCCTTCGCGCACGTCGTACAGGTCGCGCAGGCCATCGAGGTCCTGCGGCGCAAGCGGTTCGACAGTCGAGATGTAAACGTTTTCGCCCGATTCACTTGCGCCGATGACGTAGGTCGGGTAGCCCGAGTTGGTCCCCGGTTCGAGCAGCGAGACGCAGCCCTTCGCGTTTTCGCACGTCGTCCCGTCTTTGCCCGTGTAGCCGGTCGGCTGGTACTCGTAGGCGTGCAGGTCTACGGTTGAGCCTTCGGTCAGTGGCGTGTAGCTGTTGAAGAAGACGCGGCCGTCATTCAGCACGTTGTCCTCGAGCCACCCGCCGTGGACGTATTGGATACCGAATGCGTCGGAGTAGGGGTTCGCCGGACGGTGCATCACGGGCTTTGCTCCATGCTGTTCGCACGAGACACAGTCGAGCGTCGGGCTGCCTTCGGTGTAGTGGTACTCGTAGTAGATCGCGTCGAACTTCCCGGCGACGTTGCGGTCTTCGTTGTTGTAAGCGGCTTCGTAGCCCGCAGCCTTCTGCGACGCGGCCGTGAGGAACAGGAGGGTCTTGCCGTCGGGGCTCACCCGCGCCTGGTCGGTCCGCAGACCGTAGTCGTTGGAACCCTCGGGGCTCATCGCGTCGAGCGTCGCTTCCGTGCTGGTAACGCAGCCGGTTGTCGGGATGCCGCGGACGTTCCCGGCCTCACCCTGATTGATCAGCCCGACGAACGAGGTGTTGCCGGCGTGGGAGGCGTAGAGGTTGACGGTGTGGCAGCCGGCTTCGTTTTCGGCGACGGTGCGGCCGCCTTCGGCCGTCAGTTTCCCGCTCGAGGTGAAGTAGACGTATTCCCCGCTGCTGGCGATCCCAGCCACGCCCGTGACGTTCGCGCCTTCGACACCGGTACTGGTCGGCGTGAGGTCTGTGAGGTGGCCACCTTCGCCTTCATGCCGGTATTCGTAGAGGTCACAACCGGCGCTCGCGGCGAGCTGCGTTTCGCCGCTTTGAGTCGTGCAGCCCGCTGTTGTGCTCGCTCCGCCGCCAGGTGTCAGACCGTGGTTGGCCAGGAAGAAGACTCGTTCGCCGTTGCTTGACGCCCCCTCGAAGCGCGCACCGGTGTCTTCGAGCCCGGGATTCGCCGTGGCCGAGATCTTGACGGTATGTGTCCCTTCGACGCGGTCGTAGATGTTGAACGTGGCTTCTTCCGCCGAGTGGCCCGCTTCTCGTTCGCTGATCGCCTTTGCGGTGAAGTACAGCTGCTTGCCGTCTTCGGAGATTGAGTTGAAGTCCGAGGCCAGCGATCCGTCGTCCGTGGGAGCTGCCTGGGCGGCCGGCTTTTCGACCGTTTCGGCGCCTTCCAGAACAGGGACGATCGACGCGAGCTTCTCCTTGCCGCCGCGGTTCCATTCGTAGATCGAAGCCGACGGCGCATAGACCGAAGATTTCGCTTCCACCGGCAGCTCGATGCCTTCGCTGCCTTTGATCGAGAAGGCAACACGTGAGCAGCCCGCCGAGACGCCCTCGGTGGGCCAGGCGGGTCCGAACCGTTCGACCCATTCCGGATGGTTCGGGAGCGACGTGGTCACAAGTTCCCGGCTGTTTGTCGCAGCGTTCCAGACATAGAGATTGGTCGTCAGACGGCCGATCGTCCCGCCTTCCGGCAGCAGCACTTCGCCTTCGGAGCCGTGGGTGTGTTGCGCGAGCGACGAGGAAAAGACGTCACAGGTCAGTTCTCGGTCATAGGTGTAGATCACGGGATCGGCTCGGTTCTGACCGGCGATTCCTACCTGTTCGACCGAGGTTGTCGGGGCGAGTGACTGGTCGCTCCAGCCGCTTCCGGGCGCTCCGCTGGTTCCCACGCCGGGCGTGACCAGCACGCCTGATTCGGCGCCGGGAGGCGCACCGGTGATCGTGTACGCCGCGCGAGTACCGGCCGGATCGATCTGGAACGGCGATTCTTCGCTCTGCTTGAAGAACAACGGGTTGGCGACTTCGTTGCCGGCCTTGTTGACGGGCGTCACCAGTTCGAAGGCGCGGCAGTCGGCGAGGTAGCCGGCTTTCTGTTCGGTGCGAACCGCTTCGTTCGCACAGGCGGCCGAAGCCGCGGGCGCCTGGATCGCCGCGAAGGCGGCGGCCGCGACGAGCGGCGTGAGCAACTTGTAGCTGAGCTTCTTCATGTCCCTCACACCCCCGCCTTGACCGTCGTGGAACCTGTCTGGCCGCCTGCTGACTGGCTGACGGATATCTGCAGCTCGCCGCCGCGGCGGACAATGCGTAGCCCCGTCCCGTTGAGCCGCACCGCCACCTGGTGGGTGCCCGGGCTGAGCGTCACGCGCCTGGTCCTGATGGACCGTCCCCGGATGGTCACCCGGCCGCGCTCGTTGGTGCGAACGAGCACCCTGACATAGCCCCTCGAGACGCCGGCCAGGACCGCCTTGACGTTCGGCGGGCAGCCTTCGACTTTCATCTGCGTGAAGCGTTCGGTGACCTTGTTGTTCTGGCCGGTGATCTTCGTCGGTCCGACGACCGGGATCCGGCAGAGCGACTGTTCCCCGACGCCGAGCAGCGAGTAGCGGCCGGCCGGGAAGGTCGATTCGAACGAGCTGATCGGTGCGTCCGGCACCGTTTCAAATTTCGAGAACGTGCGGCCTTCCTTGATCGTCGTGTGGCCGCGGAGCTGGATTCGCACGCCTTCGCCGTGCAGCAGGAAGACGAGGTCCGGGAACTTGGCTCCCCGCGCCTCGAGCACCGCGCGACCTTCGAGCGGCACGTTGAGGACCGGGGTGTGTGCGACGGCGGTGCCCACGAACGCGTTCGCTGGGCAGTCAGCGCCTTCCTTGGCGGCTTCGAACTCAGCCTGGGTGCAGGCGTATTTGAAGTTTTCCTGCCGCGAAGGGAGGTCGGCCGGGAGCTCGAGTTCGAACTTGTGCACGTTCGCTTCACCGGGACGCTCGTTGATGCGCACGGAGAACCTGACGCCGTTAAGCGGTTCGTTCTGCGTCCTGGCGTTGACGGTTCCCTCGAAGGT
>Ga0182013_10000311_pt1 | contig 66504 bp, 74 predicted proteins | sample 612S2MmetaG_FD_120487 | JGI IMG/M metagenome (GOLD analysis project Ga0182013, IMG submission 120487) | Permafrost microbial communities from Stordalen Mire, Sweden - 612S2M metaG | ecosystem: Environmental > Terrestrial > Soil > Wetlands > Permafrost | place: Sweden: Stordalen | collected... | reverse complement strand
TTCTTGAACCCGTAGACGACGAGGTCGCGGACGGTGACGATCTCCCCAAACGCTCCCCAGTGCCCGTCGGTCATCTTGCGGAGGTGAACCCAGACGCGATGGGCCTCTACCATCGTGTTCTCGGCGCCCTCCGCAGCCAAAACGGCAGCGGTGACGCGCTCGGCGAGCTGTGCGCGACCTCGGCTTGCTAGCGGACCGAACACGCCTGACGCCCCTTCAGGGATGGTGACCGTCACTCGATATATCGGCTTCGCGTGGACCCGGCCCCCGACGAACACGTCCTGCTCGTTGATGAAGCACCAGGTCAGTGCCTGCATGTGCGCATCCTGCCCAAAGTCTGCGAAGGGCGCTGCCTCGAGCTCCAAGACGAGCGTCGATAGTTCGCCGGCGAGCCGCTGCTTTGCGGCGTCGTCCAAGGCGCCCTTGGTGGTCGTGATCTCGATCATCGGCACGGCGGAACCTCCGTCTGTCGGGTATGGGCTCGATCGTTACCTGTCGTGGTGCAGGCGAGTGAGGTTGTCCTCTGTGAGTCGAGATGGTACTATACATACGTGCGTGTATGTACTTCGATGAGCCTACCTCGATGAGCAGCTCGGCCACAAAGTCGCCGGCAGGCCGCCCCCGCGTGACCCAAGCTGAGCGACGGGCGCGTTCGCGCGCCGCGCTGCTGGAGTCGGCCGCGCGCGGCTTCTCCCGTTACGGCTACGGAAACCTCGTGCTCGAAGATGTCGCGCGGGAGGCGGGCTACACGCGCGGCGCCCTCTACCACCAGTTCAAAGACAAGGAGGACCTCGCCCTCGCGGTGCTTCACTGGGCCGATCAGACGTGGCAGCGCGAGGTCGCCGAGCTGGCCGACGAGCAGTCCGACCCGGTCGAGGCGCTGCTCGCGATGGCGCGCGGTCACGCCATCTTGTGCCGACGCGACATCGCGCGCGTCGCGATGGCGCTCCGGATTGAGTTCAGCGGCCAGGACCACCCCATCGCGCGCGAGCTGGAACGCGTTCAGGCGGCGCTGGTGAAGCGCTTGGCTCGCCTGATTAGCGCCGGCCGTGGGGAGGGCTCGATTCCCCCCGGACCGCCCGCCCGCACGGTTGCACTCGCGCTCACCGGAGCGCTGGAAGGCGCCGTGATCGCGCTCGCGGGGAACGCCCAATACGACGAGGTTCTTACGGTTCGCGCCGTCGCGGGCGTTCTCGGGCTAGACCCCTCACGAGCGCTGGCATGAGCGGCGTCTATGAGACGATCAGCTACCGGCGCGTCGGGGACATCGGCACCCTGACGCTGACCCGTCCGGGCAAGCGCAACGCCCAGAACCCGCTGATGTGGGAGGAGCTCGCCCAGCTCGGCGCCGAGCTGTTGTGTGACGAGACACTCCGCTGTCTGGTGGTGACCGGAGAGGGCTCGACGTTCTCGGCGGGTATCGACCTGGTTGAGGGCCTGGCCGGGATCGCCGACACGGTAGAGCGCTCCGAGGAGGCGGACATTCTCCGGGAGGGTCTGTCTACGGTGCAGACCTTCAGCTGGATCGCCGACCTCGGCTGCTCCAGCGTTGCGGCCGTGCGCGGCCACGCCTACGGTGCCGGCCTGCAGCTGGCCCTGGCGTGCGATTTCCGCATCTTCGCCAAGGGCACCAAGGTCGGTCTGCTGGAGACCCGCTACGGGATCATGCCCGACATGGGCGCCACCGTCCGGCTCCCGAGAATCGTCGGCGAGAGCCGCGCGCGGGAGCTGATCCTGCTGGGCGAGGTCATCGACGCGGACGAGGCACTGCGGATCGGGCTGGCCAACCGCGTGGTCGCTGACGGAGACCTCGACGCCGCCGCCGTTGAGCTCGCTGAGCGCCTGGCCGCCCAGCCTCCGATCGCGGTGCGGGGAGCCAGGAGGGCGATCGACGCCGCGTGGCACCGGGGCCCCGAGGAGAGCCTCAGACTGGCCCTGGAAGAGCAGATCCACTGCCTCAAATCCGAGGACTTCAAAGAGGGCCAACAGGCCATGATCGAAAGCCGCCGCCCGGAGTGGCGAGGACGCTAGAGAGGAGCGGCTCAGATGATTACGAGAGCGCTGTCTCCGATAGAGAGATGCGGCTCATCGATGAAGCTCCCCAGCAGCGCACACACCTCCCGGCGCTGGCGGATCCACGAGCTCACCGGCGACTTCCGGCTTGAGGACGTGTGGGCGCTGCCCACGCCAGGCGGCCCGGACGACCTCCCCTGGCTGGTGAGCGGTTTCGCCTCGGGTGAGTTCTCCCGCGGCTCCTCCCGCGCCGCGAGCACGCTCTGGGCGATCCGCTGGAAGGTTGGGCGGCTGCTCGGCTGGGACCGGTCGGATGCGGGCCTCGGCTCCCGCGTGCCGACGCTCCGCGAGCGGCTGACCGCGGATCTACGCGATGCGTCCCGCTGCCCGGACTTCCGCGCGCTCCCGTTCGCTCCGCTATATCTGCTCGAGAACGAGTTTGCAGCCGAGATCGCGAACCGAACCGTGCATGGCGTCCTGCATCTCGGCTGGGTGCCGGACGGGGCAGGCGGCTACCACGGCCAGATGGCCGTCCTCGTGAAGCCAAACGGACTGCTCGGCGCCGGCTACATGGCTGCGATCAAGCCATTCCGCCACCTGATCGTCTACCCACAGATGATGAATCAGATCGAACGCGCCCGGCGGGCGCACGTCGTCGACGACACACCGCTGAGCGCCTAGCTGAGATGATTGATCTCAGATTCCCGATTCCAATCTTGGTGCCAGCGGACGTGGGCGGGCGCAGGAGCCGAGCGTGAGCCGGGCCGTCGAGCTTGGCCTCCTCCGGCGCGCTCCCGCTCAGCCAGGAGCGGTGCGGGAGGTGATAGTGCCGCCCTCCGCGCGCAGGCTCAGCACGCTCTCCCGGATCGACTACGGAGACGCCTTCCTACTCCGAGCCAGTTCGGCGCATGGCCGGACGGGCGAGCAGTGGGCCCGGGCGATCCTGGAAGATGCTCCGATCGCAACTCGAAGCGCGCTTCTGCTGGGGTGGTCGTCGCTTGGCCTCCGTCTCAGCCCCGCTCGCTCCGACCGATACGTGCTCGGCTGGAGAGTGATGGCCAGCGCCCCGGACTTCGCGCTCCTGGCTGCCGGCTCCCACCTGGGGCTTCGGGCCCAGCTGCTCTTCAAGCGCCAACGGCGCGCGCTGCTCTTCTGCGCTCTCCTGCGACAGCAGAACGCGGTCGCACGCGCCGCGTGGGCGGCAGTTGAGCCGGTGCATCGTCAGGTCGTGCCATACGTCCTCGAACAGGCGATCCGCCGGGAACGGCACTGACACTGATCGTGGACCGCGACACCGCGATCGCCCTCCTCGACCGACTGCACGCAGCGCAAAACGATTTCTACTCGGGCGGCTCGGACGCTGCCCTCAAGAAGCTGCTCGCCCCGAACGTCACCTGGACCGTCCCCGGCGACAACCGAATCGCCGGCACCTACCGCGGTCTCGAGGAGACGCTCAACTACTTTCGACGCAGGCGCGACCTCGCCAATGGCACCTTTCAGATGACGCGACGAGACGTTCTCGTCGGCGACGGAGATCGCATCGCGTCGCTCACCGGCGGCTCAGCCACGATCGGTGGTGTCGAGCGACGCTGGTCCACCGTGGGCTTGTATGACGTCGCCGACCAGCAAGTCACCGCGTGCTGGCTGCTCCCGCTCGACCAGGGCACATTCGACGCGATCTGGTCGGGCTAGGCCGCGCTTCGCTCCGGGGATCGCGTCCAACCAGAGGGTCGAGCCGGGCCGTCGCGATCAGTCGCGGCCCATCGCCCTCAAACCCGCATTCGAAAGCCATTTTGTCTCGGGTTGTCTAATCATGTCATGGTCAGTGAATCAATCGGGGCGCCCGGTTAACATTGGCCGCTTTGTGGCTTTCCAGAGTCGTTTCTTAGACGGCTTGCGAACCATTTGTGAACCAAGTTCCGGAGCGACGCGTACCATTTGCGAACCAAATTCCAGACCCGCACCATTCCGACTCCGAATGCACCGAGAAACGTACCGCCGCCGCAGGGCGATCGTCGCGACCAACGTCGCTACCACCGCGGCCGCCAGCCTTTGAGCGACATCCACCGTCCGCAGCGAGCGTCAGCGAGGACTCAGCTCAGACGCGAGAGCGGGCGCGTTGCGCCTCCCCTCGTTTTGGCGATTTGCGGGACTCGCGGCGCCTTTGGGTTGAGACCTGCCTTTGTGCTCGCGCGGGTACTCGTCGTCCGCCAGTGACCGGCGCTAGCGTCGTTGGGGTCCCTGGTGGTGCTCGGACGTGCCGCTTATACGGTAATGCCGCGGATGTCGAGCTTGCCCACCAGCTCGGGGTGGTTGAACACGTCGATCGCAAGCGCGCGGTCGCCGACGACGGTGAACGCCAGCACGGCGAACGGCCGCTCGCCGTCGAACGCGACCGCGCCGGCGGCGCCGTTGACCAGCGCCGAACGAACGTAGGGCGCGAAACGCCGGGCGCCCATCGCCCCTTCCGCGACCTGCGCGACGCCGTACAGCTCGAGCGGGTCGCCGTCGCGGCGGTGCGCACGGAGCACCACGTCCGGGTCGAGCACCGCCACCAGCGCCTGCAGGTCGCCCTCCCGGACGGCGGCGAAGTAGGCGTCGACGACGGCCCACTGGCGGGTCAGGTCGGGGTCCGGCGACGGTGCCACTGTGCGCACGCGACGGCGGGCGCGGCTGGCGAGCTGGCGGGTCGCCTGCGGCGAGCGGTCGACCATCGCCGCGATCTCCTCGAAGGGCACCGCGAACATGTCGTGCAGCACGAACGCGAGCCGTTCGGCTGGGCTGAGCGTGTCGAGCACGACCTGCAGCGCGATCCCGACCGCGGCTGCGAGCAACGCCTCGTGTTCGGGATCGGTCCCGGCCGTGGGGTTGTCGATGATCGGCTCCGGGAGGAAGCGCTCGAATGGCTGCTCGCCGCGTGTCCGGCGGGATCGCAGCATGTTCAGGCAGATCCGGGAGACGACCGTCGTCAGCCACCGGTCGAGGGTGTCGATCTGCTCGACGTCGGTCCGCGCGAGCCGTAGCCATGTCTCCTGCACGGCGTCGTCGGCGTCGCTGACCGAGCCGAGGATCCGGTAGGCGACCGCGCGCAGCTGCGGCCGCTGGCGCTCGAAGTTGTCGGCCAGCTCGAGTTTGTCCATCGCTGTCACACCGTCGGGGTCTCGCGGGTCATACCCCATAGACCCCGGAACGCCAACCAATGTGACAGGAGGTACCCGATGGCACGCATCCAAGGAGCATCGAAGAGCGAGGCCGGGCCGATGGTCAGGCTCGTCTACAGGCTCGGACCACGGATGATGAAGAAGCTGACCGGCCGGGCACCGCAGACCGGTAGCGGGCTAGAGCCGATGAAGATCTGGGCCTATCAGCCGAAGATGATGATGGGGATGGGCAGGTTCAACCAGGCGGTGCGCAAGGGGAAGTCCGTGGATGAGCGGCTCAAGAACCTGGTCGAGCTGAAGGGCGCGCAGATGATCGGTTGCGAGTTCCGCGTCGACCTCGGGTCGCAGATCTGCCGCAACTCCGGCCTCTCCGACCGTCATCACATGCGCGGGTGCTCGTGGAGCGGGTTTGACCTCGGCCATCAGGCGCTGCAGTTCCTTCTCGGCCTGGCTCTTGGTCAGGCCATCGCGAGAGCCTGTGACGCGCTTGAGCCCGATGACTCGCTTGATCTGCCGGTCGTCCTGCCACCACTGCCCGTAGTAGCTGATGCGTCCGGTCCTGTCGGCTTTTTCGAGCAGTGCGCCTGTTCCGTAGCTTCGGCGCGTCCCAGACTTTTTCGCGGCCATCAGACATCACCCTCTAGAGACGGGACAGCGTTTGCTCGGGCTCGCGATCAGCCATCCGGCATCCGGTTGACGAGTCCTCGCGACTGAGTTTACGGGACACTTCGGCCGTCATTCGCCCTTTCGCGGCGGCCATGGGTGTGGCGGAACGTGGCGACCATCACGGGGAGCCCTGGCGCCTCGACGGAACTAGATATGAGCCGGACCGCGACGACGACGGACTGCTGCTGGAGGCGTTGCGTGCCAGTGGTTCAGGCCCGCTCGTCACAAATCGGCGTCAGCGAGGCAAGTAGATCCCAAATGATGCTCACGCGTAGCTCCGATCAACAACTCCTGGGCAAGGCTGATCGCGACGAGCGAGCGTTCGCCGTGTTTTACCGACGGCACGAGCGTGCGGTCGTCGCGTTCCTCGGCCGGTCTTGCGGGAACGCCGAGCTCGCGATCGACATGACTGCTGAGACGTTTGCGAGGGCATACGCTGCCCGGACACAGTTTGATCCCAGGCGCGGCACCGCTCGCGGATGGCTTCTCGGGATAGCGAGACATGTTCTCGCGGCGAGTCTGGAGCGCGGGCGCGTGGAGAGCGAGGCCCGGGAGCTGCTCAGGATGCAAGCGATCCACGTCAGCGAGCACACGGTGCGAAGCGTCGAGCGAGCTGTGCTCGAGAGCGGCGACGTGGTCGTTGAGCAATGGCTGACCAGTCTGCCTGAACGGGAGCGAGAAGCGATCCGTCTGCGTGTTCTGGACGAGTCGAGCTACGCACGGATCGCCGACGAGCTGGGCTGCTCGGAGGCTGTCGTTCGCCAGCGGGTAAGCCGCGGGCTGTCGAGACTACGGCGAACAGCAACGGAGGAGCGATGACACTCATCCCAGAGCTCGAGCGAGAGCTGACGCGCGCAATCGGGCAGCAGAAGTCGCCAAGGCAAGGTTCGCGCTGGCGACGCCTGCCGCTGCTGGCGCCCCTTGCCGCGTTGGCGGCGGGCGGCACCGTCGCGCTTGCCGCGACGGGTGTGATCAGGATCGGCGCACCAGAAACGAGCACAGGCGGCGCAGCACGCACGTCACCGACGAGCGGCTATGGCGTCGTGCGGCCGAACTCAAGCGAACTGCTGCCGCTACGGGTCCAGGTGCCGGGAAGCCCGCTGCCGTGGGGTATTCGGATCTCGTCGACCAGCCGCGGACTCGGCTGCGTGACTGCGGGCTTGGTCTACGACGGTCAGCTCGGCAGCTTCGGCAGCGACGGCACGTTTGGTGACGATGGCCGCTTCCATCCGTTTCCCCCGCAAACGGCGACAAACCCGTTGACGTGCGCTCCACTCGACGTCGCCGGCAGGCTGTTCGTCGCGATCAGCGAAGGTGACGTGCCGACCAGCGCATCCCGGTTCTACCGGTGCCCGGGAGCCGGCAGGCAGCATCCACCGCAGCCGAGCGTGTTGTGCGGAGGCAGCGGCGCTCGCCACATCTATTACGGGCTTCTCGGGCCGCAGGCAACCGCCGTTACCTATCGCTCTGGAGGTAGCGCGCACACGGTCATCCCGGAGGGTCCGCAGGGGGCCTATCTCATCACGCTGCCGGCTGACCCGCGCGACCTCAACGGAGTGGGCTCGACTCTTCTCCCGGAAGGCGGGCCGATCACCAGCATCAGCTACCGCGGCGGCGTCGTGTGCAACGTTCGGGTGGAACCGCGTCGCCGCCCGCCCGTGTGTGCCAGGCCGCCCGGCTACCAGCCGGTCACGGTCCCCTCCGCCGCAGAGACCGCCGTCGCCACGACGGTCACGCGCGAGCGACACGGGGCATGGAGCATCGCGGTTTCCTTCGACGCCCCGGTCGTGGTGGCGAACGCGAAGACCGCCTACGCGATCGAACTACGGCTGCCGGGCGCCCCGCGGGCATCGGAGATCGGCGACACGTTCTCCGACTACAACCGAGGCGAGCGCATCAGGTTCACGTTCACTGGCCTGACGCGCCCAGGGCTGTACACCGGCACCGTGAGGCTCACACGATCATCCGCGGGCATCGGCCTGTTCGTGGCGCAGGGCCGGGGAGGCGTCCTGGCAGCGCGATTCACAGCACGCGTTCCGTAGGGCGCCGGCGCTTCGCAAGCTCTGCTCGGTCTGTCATGCGCCGCCTATCAGGTCGGCTGGGGCGGTGCGCGTCGGCGGCCGCAGGGCTCGCGGGCCACGGCCGATCGGCGTGGCGGCGTCAGGGGTACCGCGATAGTTGAGCGTGATTGAAGCGTGCAGGTGGTCGAGAACCGCGAGCCGCTGTTGGAGTCCGCTGCCGCCCGCGACTACCAGCCAGGCGCTGCCGGTTCGCCGGGCGGTCAGTTCGCCTTTGAAGTCGCCTGGTCCGTTCACGACTCCGGGCGAGCCCGGTACTGCAGCCAGGCCGGGGATGAGCGCGGCCATCGTGGATGGGTTTCTTGCGTTGAGAAGGATCGCGGTGTCCAGCGGCCAGCTGTGCAGGTAGTACTCGGTGTCGATGCAGGAGAAGAAGGCGCTGCCGATCAGCTCACCGGCGAATGGCTGTACTCGCGCTGCTACGTGGCTCCACTGCGCAGCGAGCCCGGGAACACCGGTCGAGGAGATGCCGCATGGGCCCCGATGCGTGAGGCCCGATGCTTCCGGGCGGCTATGAACGATGGATTGGGAGATGGGTTGACCGGCTGAGTCCAGAGCGACGAGCGACGGTTCTGGATGCATCTCGTCGACGGTTCGGCCCGAGGGTGCGCGCTTGGCGAGCAGCGGCAGCACGGCGCGAGCGGCGCGCAGGCCGTACGGCAGTCCGGGGAGCGCCTGCGTAACGATCCGGCGATCTCCCACCAACACGTAGGCCACTGCGGGCGTGGTGAGCGCGACGATCGTCTCGGTACGTGCGGTCGAACTGCTCGAGCTCAGGACCATCGATAGCGGCTGGCCCGCGCGCGGCGTCGCCGAGCACCCACCGCCCGTGATACCGGCCGATCCGGGTTCCTCGACCGCCACACACCACCCGGATTGTCCGCCGTCGAGCGCGGGAGAGAGCCGGATGCCAAACCCACCATGCGAAGCGGGCGGAGCGGCGGCGCCGTCGTGGCGGCCTGCAGATCCGGCGGCGCCCGACCCGCTCGAGTTTCCCGAGGCCGATGCCCAGGAGATCAGTCCGATCACGGCCAGGCCCGCGAGCGCAACGGCGCTGGCACGAGCGCGGCGGAGCCGGCGACGGCGCTTTGCCTCTTCGATGACGCCCTGTTCGGGTGCCGTGGCCGGCGTATCACGTTTGAGCATCAACGCGGTCATCGATCAGCTCAGGTCCCTGATGATCCGCAGAAGCTCTTCGGGCATGTAGCCCTGTTCTCGCGCGAACTCGACAAGCTCACGTGCGCGCGCCGCGACCGCGCTGCGCTCGGGACTGCCGCAGACCCGAACTCCCAGCCCACGACGGAACTCCAGGAGTCCTTCGTCCCGCAGTGCCCGCAGAGCCCGCAGCACCGTGTTCGTGTTGACCCCCATTACCGCTGCGAGGTCCTTTGCAGGCGGTAGACGCTCACCCGGCTTCGCCTCGCCTTCTGAGATTGAGCGCCGGATCTGGGCGGCCACCTGGTCGTGAAGCGCCATGGGGTTGGAACGGTCGATGCTTGAAAGCATGATGCTATTCACTATAGCGTCATGTGCATTATCGTGCGCGTCAGGGCTACGGGCTTGACGCTCTCGTGACACGTCGACCCGCTCGGGCCACGATGATGCGTCGCCGGATCTCACCCGCGAATTGTGTGGCCTATCGCCGGACCGTGGTTTCTCCGATGATCACGTCTGCCTTGCCGTCTGGGATGTGTTCCCGGCTCGGTTCGTAGACCACCCGTACCGAAACGCTGGGGCCGCAAGCGTTGGCGAACAGACCCCGCACGGCAATGTGGATCAGCTGCCCGGCCCGGACGTCCCGTTCGACCGGGATCTCGCTGGTGCCCTTGTGGCACGGGGCGGGGACCTCGACCACGTAGCCGCTAATCGCGCTGGTTACGGCACGCGGTGCTGTGAATGTTACGACCGCCGTTCCGCTGGCCTCGAGCCGCACCCGGATCGGGTGGTGCAACCGTTGGGGGGCTGCGAATGGTGTCGCGAAGGGCAGCGCGGGGCACTTTGGATGCGCGGCCGCCGCTTCGCTCGCCGGCCGCGATTCGCTGCAGAGCCTGTCATGCACGCGATAGGTGATCTCGGACAATGCGCCCTGCGGCGTGACGAACCCGTTGGGGCTCGTAGCGCCGCCCCCTGTCTCAAAGCCGATCTTTGGCGAGGCCGGGAGCACGATCAGGTAGGCGCCGGTGCCGGGGTTGACGGGCACCGTGAGCTCTCGGCCTTCGCTCTGATAGCTGACGCTGACGGCGCCCGGGCCGAGCAGGCCGTAGGAGATCCAGCGCCGCGCGGACCGCGGGATGGCAGCCGAGTCGGCGGCGCCGAACACTCCGTTCTGCGGAATCGAGGCTTCCTGAGAGGTCACCTGCCCCGGCGGCAGACAGCTAGATATCTCCATCGTGATGCGGTGGTAGTCGACCACGTCGGGCGCCACGGGATGGAAGCGGCCGTCGTCGTTGAACGCCTCGTCCTGGCCGAGTACACCGAGCTGTGAGCCGCTGATCCTGCCCACCTGGATACACACCAGTCCTCGCGTCGTGTGCACCAGTCTCATCCCCCACGGCATCCCGCCTCCCGGATCGGCGGCGCGGATGGGCAGCAGACGGGTTCCTCGGGTCGCGACGCCCGCGCCGACGCTCGCAACGGGATGTTCTGGTGGACGCACGGGCGAGCCGGTCTGGAAGGTGCCCGTCACGGCAAGCGCTACGGCCGAGGCGACCAGTAGCGCCGCCAGCACGGCGGCTGCACCCGTGGGGATCGTTCGGCGCCTCGTTGTGCGGCGCCCGAGCTTGGGGCGGGGGGTGGCGGCGGCGTCCACGAGCTGCTCGCCGAGACGGTCGAGGTAGCCACTCATTCGGGTGCCTCCAGTCCGGCTCGCAAGGTTCGCAGCGCGCGGCTGACGCGCTTCCTCACGACGGACTCAGAGCAGCGCAGCTCACGGGCGATGTCCGCGTACTCGAGTTCGTCGAGAATGCGTGCGCGCAGCGCGGCGTGCTGATCTGCAGAGAGCAGGTCGCGCAGGCTTCCCTCCACGTCTGTGCTGGCAGCGAGCTCATCGATCCTGGCGATGTCCTCATCGTCGATCTCCAGCCGCTCAAGCGCGAGCCGCTCGCGTGCCATCCCCTCGACCCGTCCGCGCCGGATGCTGTCGATCAGCTTGTTGCGGGCAACCGCCATAAGCCAGGCGGCCGGCTCCTCTGGGATTGGCCGTTCGGGGTCACGCGTGAGCAGGAGAGCGGCCGCGAACGTCTCCCCCAGCAGGTCGCCCGCGGTTTCCGCGTCCAGGACGCGGCTCCTGAGATATGCCAGCACGAGAGCTCTCCTTCGCTCGTAGAACTCGCCGAACGCCTCGGGCTCGCCGTCCCGCGTGGCGCGCAGCAGCACCTCATCAGGACGTGACGAACCGTTCATCTACCAAGATTGACGCACGACATCCGAACTTGTGACCGCTCTGTGGGTCATCATCTGGTCGTAGACGCTTTGACGCCGTCTCCCGCTCCGGCGAGAGCGCCTCCTGGGCCGCCCGCCCCCAACAGTGGGCCTGCTGTGAGGGAGTCGCACGAGCCATATCGGCGGCGCTAGCCGCTTACGCGGATTCGCGCCACGTGAAGGGCACGGACCGCCGCGATGCGCTCGGCTAGGCCGCTGCCGCCTTCCACGACGATCCATGCGTTTCCGTCGCGGCGCCCGGTGAACGCGATCAGCCTGCCCGATTTCAGCCCCGCGTCTTCTTCGCGGTTCACGACCCCCGGCTGGCCGGCTACTGGTGACGCGCCGAAGAGAGCCGGCGGCGCGCTCGTCGGCGACCTGGCGTTGACGAGCGCGGCGGCTGTGAGCGTCGTGCCGGCCACGTTGTAGTCCACGCTCAGGCAGGAGGTCAGCGCGGCTCCTTCGACGTCCGACTCCGGCTCCAGACGTATGGCCGTGGTACCTCGGTAGGCGTAGTAGCTTGGCGGCGCCGCCAGAGCGCACGCGCCCGATGGTGGCTTCTCGGGTCGTTCCCAAAACCGGGCCGGGAGACGGAACTGCCGGGCACCCTGATCCACGGTTATGGGCGCTCCGTTTCGTCCGACGGCGACCACGGACAGTGTCTTGGCGCCGTGCGGGAGGCTGAGCTGCTGCGCTGGGAACCATGGCGGGTCGATCTCGGGTGAGCCGGCGGGCAGATAGAACACGACTGCATGGTCGCCGGCGGGCAGACCGGGTTCGCTGCGAGGCGTGACGATGAGGTGAGCGCCGATTCGCACGGACGCGACGCTGGGGCCGGTCAGGAAGTATTCGAGGGCCCCTCCTTTGCTGATGGTCCCGTTGGGGTAGGCGATTCTGCCGCCAGCGAGGTACGGCATCGAGTGGGTCGGGTAGGGCGCACCGCAGGTGCCGGAGCCCATTCCATTTGGCCCTTCGAACGTGATCATCATGCACACCCCTGAGACGCCGCCCTGAAGGACCGGCCACAGCGTGATCCGGTAGTGCTCGCCTCCGTCAAGCCCCCAAGCATGGGGCAATCCCGGTCCAGCTTGACGGGGAACCTGGCCAGCCAGAGGCGCGGAGCGCTCCGCAGTGATCGAGATGACCCCTGCCGTTGCCGTTGCAGCGAACACGAGCGCTATCAGCGTGACTGCAAGCGGGTGAGACCGGATCCGCATCCACCGGCTTGTGCGCGCCGGGCGCCTCTCCAGGTGTGTGATTGCGAGCACGAGGTGATCGCGCAGCTCATCGAATGGATCGATCATGGTTGCTCCTCCACGGCTTGGCGGGCGTTTGCGAGTCCGCGCGAGACTCGCTTGCGTACGACCTGCTCAGAGCAGGACAGGCGCGCGGCGATCTCGGGGTATGACTCCTGAAGCACGAACCGCCGGATGATTGCCTCGCTCTGCTCTGCGGGAAGGCCTGCGAGAACCGCGCGGAGGTCGACCTGGCTGCGGGTCTCGATCAGCTCGAGCTGCGCATCATCGACGGCAATCGGCGCGACCCCAAGACGGCGCCGACTTTCGTCAACCACGCGCGCGCGGCGCACCGAGTCGATCAGCAGGTTCCGCGCGATGACGAGAACCCATGCGACCGCGGGGCCACGAGCGGGGTCGAACTGTCCGCGGTGCTCGAACGCTCGAGCGAACGTCTCTGCCGTCAGGTCGAACACGACCTCTGCCCCGCGTACACGCGGGCCGAGATACGAGACGACCGCCCCGACATGGCGTTCGTAGAAGCGCCCGAAATCGTCCGGGTCTCGGCTCCCGAGCATGGCTGCGTCCTCAGCGTTTCCCACCCGCACATACTCATCTACGAGCCAGCGACGACTCTGTGACCGAGACCGGATCCACCGTACCCGGCGGAGCGACAGCGAGCGCGTACCCAAGGCGTCGTACCCGCCCGCTGCCTGCGCGAAGTGCCCGAGCTCGACCGCAGGGCGTCAGGGCCGGTCACACTCTCGGCCGGACCCGTAACTAGTGGGTGAGCATGAGACCGCAGGGCGAGCAAAGCGACGAGCAGCTACTCCTGTCGGCCGCGAGAGATGAGGACTCGCTCGGCGCCTTCTACGTGCGCTATGAGCATCGCGTCATCGCGTTCTTTATGCGGGCCGTCGGAAAAGGAGACCTAGCGGCGGATCTGGCCGCAGAGACGTTCGCGGCCTTGGTGGAGTCCTCGGAGCGCTATGACCCCGCGCTTGGCAAAGCGGACGGCTGGCTGTTCGGCATCGCACGAAACGTGCTGGCGCGCAGCCGCGAACGTGGCCGCGTTGAAGACCGCGCCAGGCGCGCCATCGGCCTCGGGGTGCTCGCGCTCGACGATGAGGCGATCGAAAGGGTCGAGGCGACCTCGGGGAGCGCCGACGCGACGTTCGCGCTTCAGTCACTGCCCGAGGACCAGCGCGACGCGGTCATCGAGAGGGTCGTCAACGAACGCGGATACGAGGACATAGCGAGCGAACTGGCGTGCTCGCCGAGTGTCGTGCGCAAGCGCGTCAGCCGCGGTCTCGCCGCTATGCGAAGCCGAATCAAGGAGATGCCATGATGCCGCTGCTCCCGGACCTCGAACGCCAGCTTCGCCGCGTCGTCCGCGACCGGCAAGCTGGACAGTCAGCGAACCCGCCAGCTCGGCCACAGCGCCGCGCCATCGCATTCGTCGCTACCGCTGCAGTCATCACTGTCGCCGCAGTCATCGCGCTCGCGGCGGGCGTCGGCGCGGGTCCCTCGCTGTCGGAGGCGCAGGCGCTGCAGCGAGCCGCCGACGCAGCCGAGCGGGGACTTGCCGCGCCTTCCCTCGCGCCCGGCGAGTACTGGTATGTCAGTTCGGTCACGGCGGGCACCACCGGCTACGGCGCCCTCGAGAGCCCCGCCCTGATCCAGTCCAGGCAGAGCACGGAAACATGGCAGTCCGCCGGCGGCTCGGGTCGAGAACGGACCATCACCGATGGGCTACCGCTCTTCTTCGGGACGCAGGCCGCTCGCGCGCGCTTTCGAGGGCAGGAAGCAAACGCACCGAAACCCGTCCCCGTCGACCAGCTGATCGCCCACAGCATCGGGTTCCGCTCACCTCTCGGGATCCTCACCTACAGCCAGGTGCAGGCCCTCCCAACGACCCCGGGCACCATGCTCCAAGTGATACGTCACGCGGCCGAACACTCCCTTGCTGAGCTTCAACTTCAGGCGCCCGGATCGCCCGTCGCAGAAGAGTCCCTCGCGCAGACCGAGCTCGAAAGCATCTCCGGGATCCTCGCCGACCTGCCGCTAAGCCCCCAGCAGCGCGCCGGGACCTACCGAGCGATGGAGAAACTCCCCGGCGTCATCTACATCCCCCACGTCACAGACGCCCTCGGGCGTTCCGGCGCCGCGCTCGCGAGCAACGGGCTGCACTACCGCTTCATCGACGGCAGCGGCCAGCTTTCAACGCCCGCGAGCGTACGAGAAGAGCTGATCTTCGAACCGTCCACCGGCGTACTTCTCGCGCAGCAGCGCGTGCTGCTCTCGTCGATCCCGAGCGTGGGGCTGCCCGCGGGCTACGCGGTGCAGTACACGGCATATGTCAGCTCCGGCGTGGTCGCGAGCACCACGGAACGATTCGTCAAACGCGGCCTGACAGAAGTCGTCGCGCCCGCGGCGCCCGCGCCGGCATGCACAAACGAAGGCCCACCGGCGACACAGCTAGTCGCCGGAGCCGTCCCGGCGGCGCTCGCCGGCCGCTTCGCCGCCCTGCGCCGCCCGCAGACCAGCGAAGAGCTCAAACTCGCAAACGGGTCGATCTCCGAAACTCTCTCGACACTCGAGCTCGCACGCGTCCTCAGGTCCTCGGTCCGCATCTTGCAAACACACCCCGCGGGGGTTCGCTACTACATGGTCGTCGGCTACCGCCGAAGCTTCGCCGATCTCGGCGGATCCGCAGGTTGCAGCCCACCTGCGACCGGGACACAGCACCGGCTCGAACTCGCTGCACAGCAGGCGTCGCGTCGCGCCGCGGTCCGGCCCGTGGTGTGCGTGATCGCCACCGAGGGTCCGATCGCGTTTCCATGCGCAGAACCATCCGAACTGGACACGATCGGCTATGAGACATCTGACTATGGGCGGCCGCCAGCTGTTGTCACCGGGATCATCCCCGACGGCGTCGCAAAGGTTGAAGCGATCTACCCACACCGACGAACGGTATTGGCCGCGGTGACCGACAACCTCCTCATCTACCGGGTCAATCTGCCGGCCCCAAACGCGGCTCCAAAGGAAGTGCGCTGGCTGGGCAGCAGCGGCGAGGTCGTCAGGCGCATCACGTCCCGGTGATCAGTCGCTACACCGTTCGAACGGAGCGGCGGTCGGCGTCAGCCTCGTGCGCGCAGGGTGGCGTTCCCGACGACTGCCGTTGGGTGGCTGTTGTTGAGGTATTTGAGGAATTGGACCGTGAATTCGCCGGAGGCGCAGTTGAACAGTCCGGATGATTGGGTACGGACCGTTTGACCCTGCTGGATGTCGTTGATGAACGACCAGCTGCTGGCGCGAGCGTGGTTGCAGCTCGATTTGGCCTGCACGAAGTATTCGCTGCCGGTGCTCGTCACCGTATACGGCGCCTTGAATTCGATCTCGGCGCGGTAGCAGGGATCGAGCAGATAGGCCGCGCTGCAGCTCTCATGCGACTGTGTGATGAGCTTGACTTGTACAGGCTCGTTCAGGCTGCGGGTCGGCGCGAGGCGGCTTTCGGGGGTCGGGTGGTACGTCGGGCAGCGGGTGGCTACCGGTGCGCCGTGACCGATTGAGCAGGTGAACGAGCCGAACCGAAAGGTTGTCGCGATCACTGAGCCATCTATCCCGGTAGGGGATTGGGCGTCGACCGCGTGGCCCGAGGTCGATCCCACGAATTCCGCACCCCCGCCGATTGAGCGGGGTAGGTGGCTGACCGCGTTTACGATCAGGTAGGCGCCTGTCCCAGGAGAGACCGGATGGGTTTGGATGCCTTCGGCGGTGTGGTAGGTGATGCTCACGGCGTGTGGTCCCAGCAGCCCCCATGAGATCGATCGCAGATCCTTGGCTGTCGGCTTGAAGCTGGTTTCTTCCGGCCCGTTCGGGGCCGCGTTGCGGTCCCCGCTCGGCCAGATGCCGATCCTGATCGGCGCGGCGGGGTAGCAGCTGACGTCGCCGCTGTTGCTGGTTTCGGGGAGGATGTTCGGCGCGAGCGGATGAAAGCGCCCGTCGTCGTGGAAGGCGCCGTCTATACCGAGCTGGCCGAGCTGGCCGTCGTCGACGCGCCCGATCTGCACGCAGATCTCTCCACGCGTGGTGTGCACGAGGCGCATGCCCCATGGCAGGCCGCCCTGCGGGTCGGCTGCACGCAGCCCCAGTAGACGCGACCCTCCTGGGGCGGGGACGCCGATGCCCGCGTTCGGGGTCGCCGGCCCCTGTCGCTTCACAGGGCTGCCACTCAGCACGCCGGTGGCGGCCGTCGCGATCGCTCCGCCAGCCAGCACAAACGCCACCGCGATCACCGTCGCGTTCATCCGATGCGACAGCCATGACCGCACGCGGGCCGCAGCGTCCTGGTTGGCTTCCTGCTCGTGCGCGGCGGCGATCAGCTCGTCGCGGATCTCCCGCAAGATGGGTAGATGCTCGGACCGGTCGGTGGTGTTAGGCATGGTCGGTGCTCCTCTGGAGATCGAGTGGGCCCTGGGCGGTTGGTGCATCGATGGCGGCGCGCAGCGCCTGTAGCCCGCGGCTGACGCGCGCGCGGGCGGTGTCTTGGCTGATGTCGAGAGTCCGCGCGAGCGTCTCGTAGCCCTGTTCCTCGACCACGCGCAGACGGACCGCTTCGCGCTGGTCGAGCGGCAGCACTCCCAGCTCCTCGGCAACGCGCCCGCGCAGCTCGCTGGATCCGGCGAGCTCCTCGATGCGCTCGTACTCGCTGTCGGTCAACGGGCGGCGCTCGATCCCAAGACGCGCGAGAGCACGTCGCTGCGCGCCGTCACGCCGGAAATGGTCGGCCAGCTCGTGACGGGCGATGCCATACAGCCACGCCCCAGCAGCATCGCGGTCACAGCCACGGAAGCGATGACGGCCCTCGAGCGCTAGAGCGAACGTCTCGGCGAGGATGTCCACCGCTGTCTCCGGATCCCAGGTGCGGCGGACCAGGAACGCAAGGATCGCCTCCGCATGACGGTCATAGAGCTCCGCGACCTCATCGACGCTCAACGCCACAGGAGGTCCTGACGAGATGGCTCGCTCATGTACAGGAGTCGGATGAGCCCCCCAATCTGTGACGAGCAAAGATCACGACCGGGGATCGCGAGCAACGGATCCGACCCGCTTTGGGCATGGGCGTATGGCATTGGCGACGAAGTCGGCATTCAGCGGTGGTGTGTGTCGATCATGAAGCGTCGGACCGTCTTCGCCGTGGGTCGGGACGTTGATCTCGGTGGGTGCGTTCGGTGCGGGGTTGCTGCCGTGGCTGAGCTTGGCCCAGGTCACGATGTCCAAGCTGTCGGGCGTGCTGAACCGGAGCTCTGCGTTATCGCGTGATACGAGTCGTCTCGCCTACCCCTCATCAGGTGCCTCCTTCATTGAAACGAGCAGGCGGCAGTGCGCGCATCACCAAGGCCACAGATGGACAAGCCGCTACGGGAGCACTGACCTACGGCAGCCTGTAAGTGAATCGGGCGATGGTCTCGCCGCCGACGGGGCCGGTGAATCCGTCGGGTTGGCGGCCGTAGATCACCCGTCCGCGGACCGTCCCCGTGCAGCCGGCGGGACGGCCGATGAACACCGAGATCTGGGTTGCCTGGCCTCGGTGGATGTCGCTCTCAAGCGACTGTCCGCTCACGCCGCCGTGTCCGCACGTTGCGCCCGCGGGCATCGTGAGCTGTACGCCGTAGGCGGTGCTGGCATCGAACACGCTCGCGGGAGCCCTGAACGTCAGCTCGAGTTGGTATCCACCGCGGGCGGGTCGGGACGTGACCTGCACGGATGTGTGTAGCCCCGGCTCGATGAACGGCACAAGGCTTGGTGTGCGGGCGAGTGCGCTGGTGCAGGCCGGGCCGTCGCCGGGCTGGAGGGTGCTCCCGCTCTGGCACGTGTGTTTACCGAATCGGTATTGCGCTGAGAGGATCATGGACGACTGGGTTTCCAGTGGGAAGTGCCCGCGTGGGCTCGATGACGAGCCGAGCGTTGGGAAGCGGCCAAGCAGCATCGCGGGCGTGAACTGCTTGAGCAGCGGCCCGGGCACCGCCGCCAGGGTCTGCGGGTTGACCGTTGGCTGGCGGAGAACAAGAAGGTAGGCGCCGTCGCTACCCACCGTCCGCTGTGTCTGGACACCTTCGGTGCCGCGGTAGGAGACGCTGAGCGAATTGGGGCCGAGCAGCCCGAACGCGATCATGCGCTCGTCGGCGGCGGGGCACGCCGGAAGGCTCCCGCCGCGCTCTTGCGCGGCGCCGGGGTACAGGCATGAACGTGTTGGTCCGGGCATGGCTCCTGCCGCGGCGAGCCCTTCGGAGCTGTAAAGGACCGTGTCCTGCGGCTGACTGCACGTATAAGGGTCCAGCACGGCGGCGGGAAGTTCATGGAAGAGCCCGTCGTTGTGGAATTCGCCGTCTTGGCCGAGTACCCCGAGGCGCCCGTCGAGAAGGCGTCCGACCTGGACGCACGCGAGTCCGCGTGTGGTGCGCACGAGCCTGATGCCCCAGGGCAGCCCGCCAGCGGGATCAGCGACGGAGAGAGGCAGCAGCTGAGCGGAGATCCCTGACCGCCGGGTCCCGGAGATCGGGACTCCCACGCCTGTCGACTTGGAGGGCTGTTTGTGGCCCCGGGTGGTTGTGACAGGCGCGCCAACACCGATGATCTGGCTCGCAGCGAACGCGGCGGCGGCAAACAGCAGGGCGCCTGCAAGCACGGCGGCCAGGACCGGCGTGCGTCGCGCTCGGCGCCCAACCTGGGTGGGTGGTGCGGCCGGGGGAAAGAGCGTCGCTGCGGAGTCTGTGAGCTGCCTCTTGATCTGCTGATGGAAGTCGTTCATGCGCTCACCGTTCCTTTTTCCCTGAGGGCCTCGATCGCGCGGCTGACTCGCTTGCGCACGACGGCCTGCGAGCAGTTCAGACGCTCTGCGATGTGCCCGTAGCTCTCCTCGTCAAGGACGTGCGCACGGACCGCATCGAACTGGTCTGGCGGGAGCTCACCGGCCAACGCGATCAGCAGATCTGTCTCGGCCGCGATCTGAAGCACCCGGTCGATGTCGCTGGGCTGGATCTGGACCGGCTCGAGCGCCAGCCGACTGCGGGCGCTGCTCTCCACGGTTCCGCGGCGGAAGCTGTCGATCATCGTGTTGCGGGCGATCGCCAACAGCCAGGGGGCTGCCGACCCATCGATGTCGGGTGGCTGCTCAGAGAGTGCGAGCAGTGCCGCTGCGAACGTCTCGGCCATCAGGTCCATTGCGAGCTCCGGGTTGCGTGTGCGCTTGAGCAGAAATGCGAGTACGAGCTCGTGACGGCGCTCGTAGAGGACCCCAAACGCGTCGCGGTCCCCCCAGCGTGTGCGCCTCAGCAGCTCGCCGTCGGTGACCTGGCGTCTATTGCTGCCCACATCATCCATAACGATCCAGCCGTTCGGTTTGTGACCAGATCACCTTTGACTCCCTGCGTTTTCCTCACTCACCGACGACGAAGTACATGCCGGCGGACTACGGGACCGGCAGCAGCCCGCGGTGGGATCGTTCGAAGGCGATGCGCAACCTGATGATCCTTGCCCACGCCGGGAGCCCCTCGGTCAACGATCGTCTCTGGGCGAGGGTCAGCTGCGGGTCGTGTTCGACGGCCGTCTGCTGGCGATGGACATCCTGAAGCTGCTGCTCGGGCGTCCGCGAGGGAAGCCGTGACTCGAACCCGAGGATCGGCTCGGTTACTGTTCTCCCGTCGTTTAGGAGGATCGTCGCGGTTGGGCTGGCCTGATGGAAGACGCCTGCGTAGACCGCGATGATCAGATGGTGGACGCCGCTGGGGCGCAGCGTGCGCACATCCTCCGGGGTCGTGATCGTGACCGACACGACATCGGGCTCAGCGATCCCTGTGATGATCGTCCGTCCGGGAAGGGTGCGCCGCTGTATCTGGGCTCGCGTTAGGGGCGCTACGTGTCCTGCGATTCCTTCGTTTTCTTCCTCGGGCTGTTGTTGGAACTGGACCTGCGGGGAGACGCCGAGCCGGAGCCCGGTACCCTCCGAAAAGTTTCCCGGCCCGTCCGTGACTGTGCCTCGTGCTTCTTCGATCCCGGCGATGCGCCCTTCAACGATCCGTCCGAAACCGTTGAAGCTGCTGCCTCGCTCTGCGAATCCCCACGGTGCTCCCCCATCGGGGTCCGGTGCGCGCGCTTCCGGCCGCAGCCCGGGCCCGCGCTGGGAGATGCCGCCGCGGCCAGGGATGCCGTGGGTTCGGCCGTCCAGCGTGTAGGCGAGGTGCATGCGGTTTGCCCAGTAGCGGCCGGGGAGCACGATCAGGAAGGCGTCGTTCGCGTCCACCGCAAGCGGCCGCGGCGCTCCCGCGCCGATCAGCAGGACGTGTGTGGAGCCGAGCGGAGCCTGTCCACTGACGATCGTGTACAGGATTGTCGGGCTGTAGGCGTAGGGGTCGGCGAGATAGCTTTCGACGCTGAACTGCGAGGTGCGGTGCGTGAGTATCTGGGCGCTGTTGCACCGTTCTTCGTTCGACTCATTTGTCGGGTGCCCGGGGGTGTTCAGGGTGATCGGTGCGGCCCCGGTCCGGGGCAGGACGAGGGCGCCGTTTTCGATCACGCCGAACTGGAAGCAGTACTGCAGCACCCCGGGCCCCGAGACCGAGCCAGAGCTGCGGTAGATCGAGCGCCAGCTGCGCAGGACCCACGGCTGCCCTCCCGCGGGGCCGCGCACGGGCGCGTCCTGCGTGAGCGTTCCTGTGATCGGCGTGCCCTCCGACGGCGTGGTGATCTGCGCCGCCGGGACCGGTTCGCGGTACGCCGGGACAGGCGGCTGAACGATCGGTTGGTTCGTGCGCCAGGCCAAGGCGTTCGCGGACCTTGTGTATGTGACGACGGCGCCGCCGCTTAGGTGTGCGGTGAGGCTCAGCGACTGCGGGTCGACATGGCCATCGAGCACCGCCAGGAATCCTCCGCCGCGACGGTCGATCTGGAGTGTGCGGGCTGGCCCTGCGCCTGTGAGCGTGAGCGAGCTCACGCGCGGCGCCGCGGCTCCGTAGATGAGCGTGCGGGCAGGGTTGTTGCCCATGGGAACCCGCTGCCTTCCCCGTCGCCCGGGACGAACCGGCGCATCATCACAAACAGCGGGCTCGTGGCGAGCCGGCCACAGATCTCCGGCGCCTCGGCTGTGTCGCCGAAGAACGGGTTGGAGTGGTCCATCACCCTGTTTGCCTGCACGCAGTTCTCATCGGGATAAGCGCCGGGTTCGATGTCGGGCCCGCCGCTGATCTGCCATGGCGCGCCGCCCTGGGGGTCTGGTGCTTCGAACGCAGATGACTGGGCAAAGGACACGGTTCGCGTGGTGCCCCGGCCGGTGACGATGACCACCCGCGGTCGGATGTCTTCGACGTATCCGCGGTAGACGGCGAGGAAGCTCCCATCCGGGCCGAGGGGCAGCTCGCGTGCGCCTTCGGGTCCATACGCGGTCACCGATCGGGTGCCGGCTCCAGCGACGCCGTTGACGACGGTCCTGGCTTCCATCGGGCTTGATCCCGAGAACACACGGGCACCGGCCAGCACGGGCCCGCCGGGCGCAGCGAACCCGCAGACGTCTACCCCGCCGAGCGGCAGCACCCGGAAGACGTGGTCCAGGCCGACGATCCCGAACTGACCGTCCAGCACCTGGCCGACAGCGGTGCACGTCTCTCCCGAGCTGCTGCGGGAGAGCCGCAGATCCCATCGGGGCGCGCCTGCTTCGGGATCTGCGACATCGAGTCCCGCGAGATGCACCGTCGACGGCAGCGGGATACCCCCCGACTCAAGGTCCTGGGCGCGCGGCGCCGGCAGCGGCGAGCCCGATGAGATGAACACGGCTGCAGCGGCCGCAGCGGCGAGCACCAGAAGCACAACGATCATCGCTGCGAGACTCAGCCGTCTGGGCGCGCCGACCCGGCGCCTACGGCTGGCCAGCCGGCGCCTGGCGGCGCGGTCCAGCTCGATGCCCAGCTCGTCAAGGACGCGGATCCGCTCGCTCACGAGGATCCCTCCCCCGCCGCACGGTACGGCTCGAGGGTTCTCGCGAGCGCCCTTAGTCCCCGTGAGACGCGAGCACGGGCAGCCTGCTCTGAGACCCCGAGGGTTGCCGCGACCTCGTCATAGGGGCGCTCTTCCACCACCCTCAGGTGCAGTGCCCGTTGCTGCTCGCTGCTGAGCAGCGAAAGCTCGCGTCCGACCGCGGTCCGCAGCTCGCCGAGCCCGGCGCGCTGCTCGATCAGCGCAATGTCATCGGCGCCGGCGCAGGGAATCGCGATACCGAGCCTGGCGACGAGTCGGCGCTCGACGCTCGCACGCCGCAGGTACCGACCGAAGCGCCGGGCGGCAACGGTGAACAGCCATGCTCGCCGCTGCTCATCGGCCAACCCCGAAAGCTTCCGCCAAGAGGTAAGTGCGATCGCGAACGTCTCGGCCGTGAGTTCGAGGGCGACCTCGACGTCGAGGGTACGCCGGGTCAGAAACACCAGCACCGCTTCGCCCTCCCGTTGATAGAGCTCAGAAAACGCATCCGCATCGTCCATCACACGTAGAGTGCCGCGAACGCCCGGTCCTGTGACGCGCGGCGGCGAACGCTGCGGTGGATGAGCGCCGCCGTGAGCGCGAGCGACTACCAAGGCTCTTTCGCGTCTCCGGGCATTCTGCCGCCGAAATAGCCAACCAGGCCGGCCAGCGCTGTGGGGCTCGCGCAGCGGTGGCGGGTTGGCGGCCGGCCCGCTTGAGCCAGGGCCTGCGATCGCTCAGTTCATGCCGAGCAGGCGGGCGGTGAGCGGCCCGCCGTCGGAGGTGAGCTCGCGCAGCGCAGCTTGCAGAACGCCTGCGTCTACGGCCAGAGCGCCACCGGATCGCTCGCTGGCGAGCAACGCGGCGCGCCTGAGCAGCTCACGGATGAAGGCGGGGCTCGCGCCCTCTGTGTCCGCGACGAGTGCCGGAAGATCGCTCGGGTTCAGCTGCAGGCCGACCGCATAGAGTTCGAGCAGACGGCGGCGCCCGTCCGCGTCGGGGATCGGCAGCTCGCAGGCCAGATCAACCCGTCCGGGTCTCGCGGCGAGCGCCGGCTCAAGACGGTCTGCCCGGTTGGTCGTGAGCGCGAAGATGACGTCGAGGTCCTCCTGCATCCCATCCATCTCGTTCAGCAGCTCGAAGAGGAGCGCGTTGGACTCGTGCTCGTCGCGGTCCAGGGCGACGAGGCCGACGTCCTCCATCACGACCATGGATGGTGCGAGCTGGCGCGCTACGCGACACGCGCCGCCGATCGCCTGCAGGCCCGAGCCGGTGAGGATGAGCACCGTGCGCTCCGGCATCTGCCCCGCCAGGTACATCGCGGTGAGAGTCTTTCCGGTCCCGGGCGGCCCGTAGAGCAGTAGCCCGCGCTTGATGTGTCTGCCCGCGGAGCGCAGCCTGTCGGCCTGCTCCGCGAACCCCAGGGTGTGCCGCTCGATGCGCTCCAGCAGTCCTTCGGGGAGCACGATCGCATCCCGCTCGACTCGTGGCAGGCTGCGGACCTCCAGCGACAGTCCACCGAATGGGCTGCCGCCCACTTCCAGGACCCTCCCGCGGTAGACGTTGTGCACGCTCATCAGCCGGGCTATCTCCTCGAGGAGCTCTTCCGCGGGCTCACGGGTTGCGGCGAGCACCTCGAGCTGGATATCGCGCTCGGGACCACGAGACTCGTTCGCGCCGCGAACAGCAAGGACGACACGCTGATCGCCTGAGCGGATCAGGAAGAGGCCGGCGGCGACGCAGATGATCGTGCGCTCGCCTACCTGCACGGCCTCGTGCTCCTGCGGCCCGGCGCCGGGTCCGGCCATGATCACCGCGCGCTGCGCGCTCGCGGCGGCGGCGAGCTCGGCCAAGCCCATGTGCCATCCGCGCTGGGAGGACATGCCAACGAACTCGTGCTCGCGGCCATCCTCAGCGAGATACGCGTCGAGAGCGACCTGGAGATTCACCCGCTCCCACGCCGAGATCGAGCGCGACACCACCGGCAGCTCGGCGGGATCCTGCCCGAGATGCCCGACGATCCGCTTGCGCAGCGGCGATTCCTCCGCCGGCGCGTTCGTCCGCGCCCAGTCCATCAGGTCGCGCAGCGCAACCGCGAGCTGCTCTGCAGTGAGGCCCTCCATGCCCTCAGACTACCTCTGGCTGAAGACCCCCGAGGAGGTCGGGCGTCTCGGCAAACACGCCCTCGCTGACATCCGTGATCTCCTCGCCCTCCTCGACCTAGGGTACGGAGATGTTGAAGCTGCCGACGGTGGGGAAGTTCATTGGGTTTCGTCCTGTCCCGCGAGGACCGAACTGGCCGGCGATGACCTCGTAGAGCGGTCCTTCGCCGCTGCTTTCGCCGCCTATCCCCGATGAGGTCGCATAGAAGACCCGTCCGGCATAGCTCGTGGCGCATGCTGTTTCGAGCGGCACCGTAATGTTGACTTTGGCGCCGACCTGCAGCGTTTCGCTGGTGGGCTGACTGACGATCACCGAGGGTGTCGCGCAGCCGGAGACCGGCTGGGGCCTCAGTTCGACGACGTAGGCACTCGAGGCGTTCGCGGCCGCGACGGGAGCGTTGAATGTGACCGCAACCGCGGGACCCGGCGCATCGTGCCCATTGGAGCCGCTCCTGCCAGGGAACGAGCCGCTGCCTGCTCTGTCTTCCATCAAGAGCGGCGTTTCGGGTTGATCGGCGAGCGGCACGTAGCTGGCGTGGACGGCACTCCTCAGCTCGCTGGCGGGCGGGAGCCCGCCCCCGGCTGTGCTTTGCGGATGGCAATGCTGGCCGTTTCTGGCGGGAATCTGGCATTGGAAGCCGTCCTTGTAGGTGACCTTCAGTACGGCGCCGCCGGGGGCGTTGCTCACGCTTCCGAAGGGGCCTGAGCCTCCGGAGGACATGCTTGCGTTGGCGTTTGGCTGTGCTGGCAGAACGATGAGGTAGGCGCCTTCCGGCCCGTATGGGTCGACCGAGAAGCTGCTTCCGTCGGGATTGCTCACTTCGATGCTTCTGGCGCCCGGGCCGAGCAGGCCGACGGCCACCTGACGAAGTTCAGACTGCGGGCAGCGCACGCCCCAGTTTTCCTGGCCGGGTAGGTCGCAGTGAACCTGATCGCTTTGCGCGACGTTTTCGCCTGCGAGCGGCAGGCCGTTGGCGGTCACGGTCAGCGGCTGCCCGGGCAGGAATGCGGTGCTGGTGGCCCCGACGGCAGGGCAGGCGTCGGTGGAGATGGCGTCGTCGGGGAGGAACGGGTGGAAGCGTTTGTCGCCGTGGAACGCATACCCGGTGCCGAGAGCCCCCAGCTGTCCGTCGACGACGCGTCCGGCCTGCAGGCACAGCAGACCCCTTGTGGTGCGGATCACGCGCATCCCCCAGGGTGGTCCTGCTTCGATGTCGGCCACCCGCATGGGCAACAGAGCCAAGGTGTGGGGGATGGGCTCTCCGAGGCCTGCTGAGGGTGTTGCGGGGAGCACGAATGCCGGCGCGACGGTTTCGCCTGAGCTGAGCAGGAGCGCTGCAGCTGCACTGGCGGCCGCGAAGACCAACACGCCGATCGCGATTGGAAGCGCCAACCCGCCGCGCCGTGAGCGACGGCGCGGCTGCGGCGCGTCGTCGTCTTCTTCGATGCGTTTGACGACGGTCGACAGCGGAGGGCACGGAGCGTCCGTGTCGGGGCGTGCTGCGCGGAGGCGTTGCTCGAGGTCTTTGGGTGTCGTCATGTCGGCTCCGTTCGCGTCACGCACGAGTCCTCGTGCTCTTGCTGTTCGTGGGCCCGATCGCCGCCGGCTTCCAGGTTTCGACGCAATCGCAGTCGTGCACGGTGGAGGCGTACGGCCATCGCTGCGCGGGTGCAGCCCATGGCCTGCGCGATCTGTGCGGGCTCCAGCTCCTCCCAGTAGCGCAGCAGCAGCGCTTCGCGGTCCTCCCGCGAGAGTCGCTGCAGCGCTTGCGCCAATCGGTCGTCGAGCAACTCGGGTCCCGGTGTCTCCTCGATCGCCTCGCCGCGCAGCCGCTCGTTCAGACGGTTGCGTCTGGCTGCCCCGCGGCGCTGATCGGCGAGCGCCTTCCTAGCGACCCCGTACAACCACGGGAGTGCGTCTTCCGGAACGGTGGACCGCCGGCGCCAAGCCACCATGAACACCTGCGCCGTGATCTCCTCGGCTGTCTCGCGGTCCGATCGACGGAGCGCATAGCGGTGCACCGCGCCCGCATAGCGCTCATACAGGCTGGTCACGGCCTGCAGCTCATCGCCGGTCATACCCCCACTATGGCCGGCAGGGCCGCAGGAATTACATCCAGCGCCAAAGGCATGTCTCGCACGCGGTCAGCGGAAAGTCCGACAGCGCGCGAGCAGACGGGCAAATCTCGCTGGGCTGATGGTCCACCGTCGGCCTCGCCGAAACGAATCCAATCGACTAACTCGGCTGCGTCGTCTATCGCTGCCGCAAGGCGATCGTGACGGCTCGCCACTACGGTCTGACCATGATCGAAGGCTTCGTGAGGTCGGTGGAAATGTGCGCGCCCGAGGAGGGCGAGGTTCGGTCAGGCTATCCGTGGAGCCTTCCCGGCGTGGCGGCACTCGCGGGCGGGGTTGCCCTTGACCCGAGGGTCACCTACCTAATCGGCGAGAACGGCACCGGTAAGTCGACCGTCCTCGAGGCGGTCGCGATTGCTGCTGGCATGAACCCGGAGGGCGGCTCGCAGCACTTCTCATTCTCGACGCGAGACTCGCACTCTGCTCTGTCGGAGTCGATACGTCTGACGCGTGGCGCGCGTAGACCGCGAACCTCATTCTTTCTGCGGGCCGAGAGCCTCTTCACGGCGGCCACGTATCTCGACGAGATGCGCGAGCTACCGGGTCCCGATCCACTGGCGCCCTATGGCGGACGCTCACTGCATGAGCAGTCGCACGGCGAGTCTTTCTTGGCCGTGATCCTCAACCGCTTCGGACCCAACGGCCTTTACTTGCTCGACGAGCCCGAGGCAGCGCTATCCACCCAGAACTGCCTGACGTTGCTGCGCCGAATCCACGACCTAGTCACGGAAGGCTCGCAGTTCGTGATCGCCACACACTCGCCGCTCGTGCTCGCGTACCCAGGGGCTCTGATCCTCAGCTGCGGCGAGGAAGGCTTACAGCCGATCGCCTACGAGGACGCCGAGCCGGTTCGCCTCACCGAAAGCTTCCTCCAGGCCCGTGAGCGGTTCCTGAAGGAGCTGCTGGAGTACTAGGAACGACGACGCCCCGCTCCAGAGCGCGGAGGCGGCGGCTGGCTGGCAGCTCGCCCGGAGATCACACGAGCCGGTCGACTTGGCCGCTCTCCATCGCCAGCACACCAAACAACGCCCTCGTGGACTCCACCTAAGCTAAAAGCCGAAGTTGCAGAGGCTCTTGGCGTCCGACCACAGATGCCAGGAGCCGACCGAAGCTTCGGGCTTTGGAGGCGAACGGATTGCTAGCTGTGTATACGCACGTTGCGAGCCGCAGCGGCCGAGCCGCTGGGCGCGGAGCTCGACGAGCACCGGCCGGCCGTAGTAGCCGCCTCCCGGCTTGAAAATTGAGCCGAGGCCGTAGCCGATGGCGACGCCTCCACCCCAGCTCGTCCACTGAATTTCTGTGACGCGGCCGCTCGGGTCACCGCCGTTGTAAATCCGCGCTGGTCGTGCTGCGCCCCACCCTTCGCCGTCCGGCTTCGCGAATGCGTTCGACCCTAGGGCAATGCTCGACCCAGCTCCGGCGCTGGCCGACGCGACGGCCGTCACTAGGGGCAGCGACAGGACGAGTATGGCGAAGAGCCGGCGTGCTGAGCGACGGCGCATGAAAGAGACCTCCTGATGGCGTCGGTGGTTATCGCGGGAGCGTCGCACATGGCGCACACCCCTCGGCCTACGATCGCGGCTCCCAGGGTGGGGCGTGCTCGTACGTGGCGTCTGACCCTACGAGCGGACTTCCGAAATCGAGCACCCCCTGACCGCTCTTGCGATCCTTGGCTTCCTGCTGCATCGCGGGGATCTGAGCCGCGGTCTTTGCGTAGATGGCGGCCATGATTCTTGTTCCGGCGTCGTTGTCGGTGGCGAAGATCATGTGGTAAACGGGGGACCCGATGGTGTTCTTCAGCTCGAACGCGTGGGTGAATCGGTAGCCGAGGTCCTGCTCGAGCCGCCAGCGCATGAGGTTGACGTACTCCTCGCGCGCTTCGGTCGGCGTGATCTCGCCGGTCGTTCGAGCGTCGTAGATGGCGCGCCAATCATCCGAGCCAAAGAGACGTGACGCTTTCTCTTCGTCGGCATGGGAGAGCTTTGTTTGGTCTAGTGCGAGCGTGCGCATCAGGCCAGCCGAAGGGAACAGCATCCAGATCTCGACCTTGTACTCGGGCTTGCTCGACCCGGCGGCGCGGTACCCGCGCTTGTGCTCGGCGAGCGCCGTGATCGTGCTCCACTCCAGCTCCATCCCGTCGGGGTCGAGGAACGCGAATGTGGGCGCCCACTTCAGGGAGCGCAGATCCTCGAGCGCCTGAGGAATCGTCGTGTTGGAGTCGCCGGGATAGACCTTGATGTCGCGTCCCGGATAGTCCTCCTGGAGGCGCCGCTCAAGCTCTCGCGCGCGGGTCTCGGTCAGCTCGAAGTAGCGATACTTCGTGAAGCCAGAGCCCTCGTGGGCCTCTAATGCGATCCGCGCCGAACCGTTGAACTCCTCGCCGGTAAGGCGGTCGACGCCGCTCCCTTCGCCGGCGAACGCGTCGAGATACACGCGCTCGCTCTGGCTCTGCGAGGCTGCTGCGAAGCGGGCGAGGTAGTCGGCCAGCATCTGTAGCTTCGCGCGGGTCCAGTAGCCCCACACGCGAAGCCGGCTGTCGGTCATGCGGCGGCGGGGAGCCGGGGCGCTGGCATCGCGTCCCACGTGCGGCCGTCCAGGAGCCTGCCGCCCGACTTCGCGCGAGCTCCACCCCACTGCTTGAAGAAGAACGCGACGCCCTCGTCGTGACAGCGGTCACGCAGCTCGATGACCCACTCCTCTCGCACCGGACGGTGCCGGTGGCCAGACTCGCCGCCTGCGATCAGCCAGTCGATCCCATCGAGGTCGAGGCCTTCGAGCGCGCCGAGGAGCGGCTCAGCGCTGATGAAGCGAACGACGGCAGGGACTTCTCTGAGACGGTCGGCGCGATCGACGAAGCGCCTGTTCTCGATTGTCACGCCCATCCAGACGTTCGGGTGCCAGTCAAGATCTGCGGCGAGCGCTACCAGCCGATCTTGGCGCTTCGTCAGGATCTGGAAGGTGTGCCAGTCGGCCTGGCCCATGACCGAGAAAACGGCCTTGATGAACTCGTCGGGAATCGACTCGTGAAAGAGGTCGGACATGGAATTGACGAAGATCATCCGCGGTCGGCGCCAGCGGAGGGGGACCTCGAGTCGCTGGTGCCATAGCTTGAGATCGAACCCCTGCTCGTAGGGGTGATCGGGGACTCCACGGAACCGCTCCGCGAACGTCTCGGCGTAGCAGTGAGCGCAGCCGGGCGAGACCTTTGAGCACCCAGTCGCGGGGTTCCAGCTTGCTTCGGTCCACTCGATTGCGCTCCGGTCGGACACGGTACGAGCTTAGTTCGCCGGTGGCGCGTCATGCCCTGCGGGCCGCGGCCTAACGCGCCCGCCAGTGCGGGCAGTGCACGACCTCGATCGGCATGCACTCGGTGGCAGGGTGCGCGTTATGTCCCGGCCCAGCTGTCGGGTGGCGCGCCCGGTTTCCATGTGGCGGTGATGCCGGTGCTTTCCTTCTGGAGGCGGTGGGCGTAGTCGGCGAGCTGGGAGTGGAAGGCGATCTCCTCCCGGGGGTCTTGTGCTTTCTCGTCAAGTTCTGTCCGCCATGATGCGAGTGCGCACAGAATCTCGGTGTGGAGTTCCTCGGTCCACCATTCGTCTTTGAGCTGGGCGAGGGACTTGGGGTAGCGGCCGTGTAGCGCGACGATTTCTCCCCACATACGGTTGCGCCATGCGGCGTCGCCAAGGATCACCGCGCCGCCTTCCCCAACGTTCATCTGCGACCGATGGTCCTCGCCGATCTGGAGGCGCTCGACGAAGCCGAAAGCCTCAGTCAGCCAACTCACCGCGGCGCGCACATCGGGATAGATGAGCACCGGGATCGTGGTCGCGCTCGGGATCGATCGGTTCGGCAGCACGGCAGGGCAGCTTACGAGAGCGCGCGACGAAGGGCCAGCCGCTCCGTCCTCCTTTGCCCGTCCGTCGGGCATCTTGCCCACCGCCCGCTACTACCTCCAACGCGCGGGGGCCGGAGCTCTCGCCGCGGTGACGGGTCAGCGGCGGGCGAGCCGGCGTCCGCTCTCGGTGTCAGGGGGGGTGTAGTTGAGCTCGAAGTGGTGGTAGAGCGCCGACTCGTCGGCCTGGGAGAGCTCCTCACCGTGCTGCTCGATGTTCGGGGCGGACTCGATCTGCGCCTTGGTAACCGCGACCTGCAGGTCATCCGGACCCACGGTTATCCCGCCCAGCGGCACAAAAGTCAGGTGGCGGCTGATGAAGCCCTCCTTGACAGTGGCGAATTGCGGCTGATCGTTCTCGACGTCCACGTAGACGTCCTGCAGCTTGCCGATCTTCTCGCCGTCACGATCGATCAGCATCTTGCCGTGCCACTCGCCAACGTTGTAATGGTCAGCCTGCTGGTCCTCGGTCACCGTCGAAACCTCCTCGTCCTTCCTCATCGTCTGCGAGCCATCCATGTTAGAAGCAGGCTCCACGAGGCGCCAGCGGGCGAAGACAGTCCGAGCAAGCCGGCCAAGACCCGATCCCATGGCTAGCCGGCGAGTCGCTCGCGGTGCGCTCACAAAGACAGGCAGGACGCGCGCCGATGGCGGCCGGCGGCCTCCTTCCGACATGACGCGAGACTCTGCCCGCGCCGGAGCTCAGACCCGCAACGCGCGGAAAGCAGGCCCGCCCCCCATAGCCAGGGAGACGCCCGAGCTGGACGAGTTCGGAGCGTATCGTCCGGCGCTCGCACAGTCGAGATGATCTCCTCGATGTCGATGCCCTGGAGACTGGCGGTTACGGCGTCGTGCTGCCGCGGCGCCAGGGGCGCAGCGCGAGCGAGAACCCGCCGACTGACGTGAGCATCGATCCGGCGAGCTTCACAGCCCGATGGGCCTCGTCCTCAGCGATCGGCCGCAGTTCGTGCGCCCAGCGGTTGCGCGCTCTCCTCACTGCATTTAGCTCGGTGTACAGCTCGTCGCTGAGTTCCTTCGCGATCGAGAGCGTCTCCGTAACGACACCGGCCGTCCAGTCGCGCTCCTGCAGCTTCTTGATACGCGCTTTGCTAGCCCCCTGCCGTTCTATGTACTTGACCCAGTGAGCGTTGAGCATCTGCTCCGAAAGCGACCACGCAATGATCAGGGCGAGCCCATGCTCCTCGTCCTCGGCGGCCTTGGCCGCGCGCAGCAGGAGGGCGGCGGTTCGCGCCCCGTCGATGGCGCGCGAGCCCAGGAGCTCGTCGAGGAGCCCCGACGCAACATCGAGCGTCGCCCGCTCCACGATCAACATTCGTGCTTTCTCGTCGTCGAGCGCTGCGCCACCCAGCGCCGCGGACACGAGCGCGGTCAGCGGCCTTTCGTCGAAGAAAAAGACCGTGCCGTCGGGCAGGCCGATGTCGGTGACGTGCACGACCTCTGCCGGCGTGATGACCTGCGCCCGGTGGCCCATTTTCTGCTCGGCCAGTAGGGCCGTATGGAGGCACGCGAGGAACGCATTACCGACGGCGACGCGACGCTCGTCCATCTCGACGATCGCGTCGATGTCGTTGTCTCTGACGGCCTCGGCCTTCGACGTCTCGTGCCAGCCGCTGAAGTCGATGAGCACCAGGCCCTCGCGGGTCACTGAGATCTCCAGGCCAATCTGGAGGCGCGACCGCCAGATGGACTCGGTGAGCGCCTCCTTCGTTCGCTCCGCGGGCTCGTCGCCGCACCAAAGAGGCGGGTGCAGCAGGAACGCGAAGCCGGCGTAGCCTCTCGTCTCTTCGGAGTCCGGCATCGGACCCGAGCGTACCGCGAGGTGGAGTCTGCCCTCCCGCGAGATGGCCTCCCGGGCGCCCACCCCGACGTGCCCCGTGGCGCAGGCGGGAACCGTCGGGCACGCTACTCCGCGCCGCGGCTCCCGCTCACGCGGGCGAGCGAGCGTCCGAGCAAAGGCCGCGCTCATGCTCGCATCGGACGAGCATCGAAAGTCAAGGCCGTCTGCGACATTACTGCCAGCGGAGTTAGATCGATAGCTTCAAGGGGTGCCGTTGGTGGCGCGTACTCCGCCGCGGATGTGTGTCAGTCCGCCACGAACATTTGCTGATGAGCGCGGTAACCGGCGTGCCTGCTGGGATTGTCGATTGCCGGCGGGGCGGCTCTACACGGGACAGAAGTCGGCCGCAGTTCGAGCGCGAGGCCTCCCGTGCGCGGCTTTCGTTGCCGGCACGCAGGTAGGCAGCGAACCTGAGCGCGACCATGCAACGGGACGAGCTGGACCAGGCGACGGACGACCCGATCTGTCCATCATCTGCGTTCGAGGCAGGTGGGCCCGACCGCAGCGAGCAGATAGGCGGATCACGATCTCGACGGCGTGGGCGAAGGCGCTTGAGCTCGAGGCACGTCTGCCGAGCGCGGTAAAGAGATCTCGTGGAGAGCCCGTACCTGAGCTGGCGTGGCTCGCTGCACAACGTTGTAGGTGAGGTGGGCGCTGCCGGAAGTTGCCAGGCGGCCCGGATCGACAAAGAGCAAGGCTGCCGTAGTGCTCGGCTACTCCGCCGTGAACCTCTTCTAGTCCGCCGCGAAACTGGTACCGCGACGCCGCGAATCCCCCGTGAGCGCAGCGTATGGTCGATCCCAGGCCCACTAGAACGCGGCGGTCCGCAACTCGGCCGGCGATCAGGGCGCGGCAAGGACCTCCTGGTGGATGCGATGCCCCGTGAACGTTGGGATTCGCGTCGACCAGCGGCGGAGTAGGACACGGTGACGAGATATAGGTCGTGACCGATGGGTTCCTCACCTGTCGGTTCGATGACGTTCTAACGGTGCGTCCCCGTCGAGGCAGGTCCCCTCTCGTCGATGCAGGTCCTCCCCCGACGATCGCCGTCTCCGGCGATTCTCCCGGCCGGTGCTCTGCCGCTACACGCCCTCGCTTTGCTTGTCTGCGGCCTCGTCTCGTGAGCCTGCGGTCCACCGTGCCCTGCTGGTTTCTACGGTCCTGGTTGAGCAGCCCGATGGGTTCTCGGTCTGGTTGCCTACACCCCGCTGGTACGGTCCCCAGCTTCTTTTGTTGTCACGACCCTTGGTCTTGACTCCCCCCGCGTGTCGGGGCCCTGTTGTAACCCGGTAGTCATAGCTCGCACATCCTGCGCCCGCCCTCACTCGGGATCGCCGCCACCACGCCCCCCTCACGGGACCAGCGCTCTTGGTGGACTCGGTGCTCCCCCGCTGGCGCACCCCCGATCACGGCTACCCATCCCGGCCTTCCATGCCTCATCCCGGCCGCCCATCGTCCCGGCGCCGCGTCGCGGAACACCCCGTGCCCACACCGACGCTCGCCGCCGGCGCGCACCCATCCAGAAAGGAGCCACCCGTGTCCGAGACGGCCGACACCAGCACACCCCCAGACCCACGGCACGTCGTAGTGACCGTGACCACCATCCGTCTCGCCAAAGACGGGAAGATCGAAGCGACCCGCCACCACATCGCCCAAGGCGAGTTCGACCAAGCAGTGCTCCGCGCACTCAAAGGACGGCTCCAGCCATGGGCGCTAGACCAAGTCCTCGGGCGCATCCGGGCGCGAAGACCCGCGCACGGAGAACCCGTCCAGTACGAAGGCTGGTTCGGGGAGCGAAGGCAGCTGCTGGTCGCGGTGCGACCCGCCGACGAGAGTGATGCCACGACGGCCGGGAGGCGGCGGGTCTTGAAAGGCCTGTTCCTGGCGGAGGCAGCGCCCGCGGCGCCGGCCGCTGCGGTTGTGGCCTGAGCGCTCGGTCACTCCTCATCGCCCACGCGTCCGGTTGTGAGCGGCGCCGACGGGCGTGCGGGTGAGAGGCCGGGAACAACTGATGCGGAGCATCCCATCCCGGGCCTCACTGGCCCCGGACCAATAGCACGACCCGACGGAGCCCCAGCACGGGGCTCTTCTCATTTAACGACAAGGGAGATGACCCGATGAGCACCGTTGAACGTGATGAGTTGCGCGAGTTCGCGCGTGAAGTTCTCGCCGACTGCAAGGAGCGTCTGCAGAAGACCGTCGAGGCCGCCAACGCCGAGCAGCGCGCAGAGACGCTCGCGCTCTCACAGCGCGGGCTGCTCGACAGCCGCGGACTGATGCTCTGAACCCCCTGCCTGAACCGTCCCCGGCGTCCCCGGGACGGCCCCCTCTCACCGACCAACGCCCGCCCGTTGGCGGGAGAAAGGCACATGCGATGCGCAAGCGTATAACACGCACGATCATCGTCCTGACCCTGCTGAGTGCGGTCAGCCAGCAGGATTTCAAGCCCCTCGTGGATCTCATCGCGTTCCCGCTGGGGATCTCGCTGTTCTTCATCGCGCCGCTCACGGTCCTGGCAATCCTGCTCTCACCGTTCGCGTTCGGCGTAGGCCTGTGGCTGTTGTGGCAGCGGCTGCGCCACGGGCGCATCCCGGGATGGGTGCACGAGCTGATCCCGGCGCGACTCAAACGCCGCCGAGGTCCGGCCGGGTCGAGGCCGAGGCGGCCGTACCGTCGCGACCCGGGCGAGGCGCCGACGCTCGAGCAGCCAGCCCTCGCCACCGGGTCCGCGGCGCCGCTGGACCGCGACGGCTCGCCCGCTGCACGGGCTGCCGGGGAGATGGCGGGCGTCCATCACGGCTAGCGCGCGGCACCCGAGACCCCCGCGCGTCTGACGCCAGCCAGCCCGCACGGCCGCAGGACCAGGGTCGTGCGGGCTGCAACTCCCGCAGGGGCACAGCGCTCCGCGGCTCGACAAGTCAACAGGAACACACGGAGGAAACGCAGATGAGCACGTTCACAGCAACCCGCCCCGTGACCCTCGCACCGTCGGTGTGCGAGGAGCACCTCGACGACGCCGAGCAGGCGCGCGTCGAACACCTGGAAAGTCTCCCCGCGCGCCTGGAGCCCGAGGCCCTCGCGCAAGTGATGGACCTCCACGAGCAGGGCAAGACGCCAAGGACGATCGGCGGGCGTCTCTCGCTGCACCCGCTCGTTGTCAGCATCGAAGTGCGCCGCGAGCACCAGCGTCGCGCCGAAGCGCAGCAAGCCGCCCGCGACGACGCGCGGGCGCAGAGCGCCGCCGCAGCCTCTGCCGGCGGCAGCGAGGAGGAGCTGCCCGCGCTGCTGAGCCGCCTTGAGATGAACCGTCTCGCGAAAGGCAGCTACATCCCCAACAAGCCGATCCGGACGATCGTCGAGCGCGCCGTCGCCAGGCGCCCCGGGATGAAGGTCAGCGCTGTACTCCGAGAGTTCGGGATCGAGGATGTCACTCACGCCAAGCGGCTGCTCGGCTACAGCCCCTACTCGGGGACAGACCGGCCGGCGGCGACGATCAGCGTCGAGCACGCGACGCGTCTGCTCGACGCGTTCGGCCACGACCCCGTGGACGTGGCCGGGCTATGACCACGCAACCAAACAACCTCGAGACCGACGGCCAGCCGGACAGCAGGCCGGTGGAGCTGAGCGTCACCTACCGGCAGAGCGACGGGGAGCTCCGGGCCGCGGTGATCGCAGTCGACGCGAACAACCTCTGGACGGTCTATGACATCCCGGCCGGGGACATTGATGGCGCCACAGGCGTGGTCGTGGATCACCTCGCGGGGGCTGAAGAGCGACTCGGCGCGGCGCTCGGCGTGCTCCTCACGTATGTCGATGACCAAGTCGCGTTCCACAACGGCGACCGGGAGCGCCACAGCCCGGAAAGCCCCCTTCCGCGGGAACCGCAGGAGGTCGGCATCGCGCGGGTCCGACGCGACGCAGAGCGTGCGCTGAAGGCCGCCGAAGCTGACCGTCAGCGCGGCAGCGACCCCAAGAACGCGGAGTGGCTTGAGCGGGTGACGGATCTCGCCGAGCAGCAGCGAGCCGCGATCCACGCCGGACGCCAGGCAGAGCAGCAGCCAGAGCGTCAGCCGCTGGCCGCGTAACCCGCGAGAGCGGAAGGAGAAGCCTGATGGCAACAGCAACAGCAACAGCTGAGCGTCCGCGGGCCAGACGCCGGCCCGCTCGCGTAGAGCCGACGCTCGCGATGAGCGTGCGTCTGCCCGACGGCCGGGAAACAGAGCGGGAGTATCCGGCGTCGCGGCATCGCGAGATTCACCTCGGTTTTCTGCACCGCGAGAGCCGAGGGTTTGTGGAGCTCGCCGCGGGGCACCGCGACAGCCGCGGTGAGCTGGCGATCTACACCCGCCGCCACCCCGACCACTTCCTTGCAGGCGGGGCGACGGGCGGCCCGGACTGGCCTGCTCCCCTGACGGCGCTCGCCTCTCACCACCACGAGCAGGGGCAGGAGCTGTTCGTCGGTGTCGCGCCGCGCAGCGAGCGGCGCGCCGGCAAGGAGTTCGTGCATTACAGCCGGTGGGCGTGGGTGGATGTCGATGAGCCCGACCACGCCGGTCAGGTGCGGCGGCTGCTCGCCGGCAAGCCCGCGCATATCGAGATCGAGTCCGGTGGCTCAGACCCCGGGGAGCCAGAGCGCAGGCACCTGTACTGGCTGCTGTCCCGGCCGTTGTACGCCAGGACGATCACCGACCCGGAGGGCCGCGTGATCCGTAACCCCGCGGAAGTCCGCCAGCCGACCTCAGAGACCGGTCGCACGCGGCTGGTGGGCTACCGCGACCTGGACACCGGGGAGGTCATCACCGACCGTCCGCCGGTGCACTGGATCGAGCGGACCAACCGCCGGCTGATCCACGCTCTGGGAGTGCTGCACCGTGAAGGCGAGCGGGTTCACCTCGCCGACCGGCAGTGCGCGGAGCGAGCCCGCGTGCTGCGTCTCGCCGGCTCGATAAACGGCAAGACGGGAAGGTATGCGCGGATCGCGCGCCTTGACCTGTGGCTACCCGCGTACTCCCCGGAGGTGCTCGTCGGCGATCTGTGCGACCCGCCGAGCGCCCGGCCGGAGCGCCGCAGTGTTCCTCACCGTTTGAAGTACGACGCGTACAAGCTGATCCCGCCGGAGGTGTACTTCAAGCGGCTCGCCGGGATCGACCTGCCCGCGAGGGGCAACATCAACTGTCCCTCAGCCTCACACGAGGACCTGGTTGCTTCGTGCAGCGTCGGGCGCTACGGCTGGCGCTGCCATGGCTGCGGCGCGGGCTGGTCGGGAGTGGACCTGACGTCCGCGCTTGAAGGCGGCCCGACCGGCGATGAGCTCGCCGCGTCCCCCGAGGCGTTCAAGAAAGCCAAGCAGGACTTCCGCCGTGCGATGGGTGAAGTCCTCTAGCCGCCGCCCAGCACCCCCCGGCGCGGCAGGCCCCTCCAACCCGGGGGTGCTGAGAGCTCAGCCCCGTTTCACCCAGACCCGCGGCGCTAGGACGGGCATCGCGGCATGTCCGTATCCGCCCGTTCGGGCGGGCGATCACTTACACAACACCAACCGAAAGGCAGAGAACGATGACCAGCAGGAATCACGCAGCCGAGGCCGGCGAGAGCATCCTCGAGGAGGACGAGTCTCTCGGCGGGGACACCTCCACCGTGCAATACCGGTGCAGCATGCAGGAGCTCGAGGAGGCGGGCTTCCATCGGGGTTTCTCGATCCGTCACATCGATGAGATGCCCGAACACGAGTCGGAGTTCATTCCGGGGCCCGCCGGCCAGCTGAGCGGGATAGGAGACTGCCTCGCGGCGCTCTACCGGGTTCCACCCAAGGCGCTGCTGGAGCTGGTCGAGATGTTCGACCTCGACTGGGGCAGCGCCCCGTATGACCCGTCTACGCCATTGCCGTGACGCTCTCTCGGCACGAGCTCCGAGCCTCAACCTCTCACGAGCGATTGATGTCCCGGTGGCCCTGCTGGGGCCGCCGTGCGAGCGCAGAATGATCGCAGGCGCGCTCTCGCCCGCCAGCTGCTGAGCCCCGGCAGCAGGCACACAGCCGGGCGTCCCTCCGGGGTCGCCCCCCAAAGAGACCATCGAGCCCGCAGAACGCGGGAGCGATCCAATGATGCTGCGCGGCCCCTTGTGCCGCGCGGCGCGAGCAGGAGGTAGACGACAGCAATGACCACAGCACCAAACACTCAAGGCCCCCGCCCGCAGAGCACCGCAAACGAGCGGCTCCGGGACCCCGACCAGGTGAAGCGAGACGCGCGTGCAGTCAGCTACGAGTGGGAGCTCGGCAAGGACGAGGACGGCGGGACGCGGCTGGTGGTGCTCAGCGTCAGCCACCACAAGCGCTCGCGCGGCGGCGCCTTCGTCTCCTCGCTTTGCAACATGACGGTGAAGGAGATGGGCTTCATGACCGAGCGCAGCTTCTCGCCACTGTCAGCAACACGCATCAGCGTCGAGGCCGTGGCACGCTTCTCATCCAAGCGGCTCGACGAGTTCGCCGCCAGCGCGCTGCAGCGGGTCCGCGACCTGTACGAGCAGGGAGACCCCCAGGTCCACGGCTACTTCCAGGAGCAGGCGTGAGCGGCCCGGCGGACGTCGTGGCTGCGCTCGCCGGGCTCGGCGGGCAGCCGGCCGCGGACGGCGCGCCCGTGACTCCGCAGGCGCTGATCGACCTGTACTGCCAGCCCGGGATGCAAAGCGGCTGGCGTAGCGAGCGTCGCGAGAGCTCGATGTTCAACGCCGGGTTCTGCGGCTTTGACGGGCGCCACGGCTACGACGACGGACACGGCCTGATCGAGAACTTGGCCGCGGGCGGCTGGCGTCCGTTGCCCGAACTCGGCGACTGGCCGCTGATGGTGTTCCTGCTCTGGCCAGCGCGGTCCTCTGACGCGCGGTTCGCGATCGCTCACTACTGCGAAGGCGACCTGGCGATCGAGGTTTTCGACGGCAAGCACGCGGCCACGGTCGCGCTGGGTGAGCTCCGCGAGCAGTACCCCGCCTGATCCCCGCCCACCCGGCGCTGACAAACCATCCCGGGGCCCCGACCCAAGCCAGTGGGCTGCTGGGCGCGGCGCTAGCCCAAGCCGCCTTCGATGGGCCGGCGGGTCAGACCGTCGTCCCGTCTTGCAGCACCCGAGACCGTCCGCATCTGCGCGCCCTTTCGAGGAGCGCGGGGAACGCCGCGCGGTTTCACCACGAACTCGCAGCGCCCACATCCGGGCGTGGCGAGCAGGCCCGTGTCCCCCTCGCCCCGGGGGGCACGGGCCTTCCGTCGTTCAAGGGCGCGATCAGCACAAAACCGAGGCCCACAGGGCCCTAAACGAAAGGACCGACATGACACACACAACAGAGAACCCCAGCCACAGCGCCCTCCCGGCGAGCGCGCGTGACACCGAGCCCCGCTCGGTCTCGGACGGCTGGCAGCTCAAGGACGTCGTCCGCACCGTCCCGGCGCGTGTAGGCGTCTCCCCCCACGCAACGGACACGTGCTCGCGGCTGCTGCGACGCCGCGTCTTTCTGCCCGGCGTATAGGCACGCCGCGCAGCGGCACCTCAGACGGGCCCGTCATGGGTCACCGCCAGCAGCCACCGCCGCGCCGCGGCGGCACCCGAAAAGCACATCCACAAAACGAGAAGGAGCAACACGACCATGCAAAACGTAAACCACCACCAGCCCGTCACGAGCACCGCAGCGACCGTCCCCACGACTGTGGTGGATCCGCACGCGCCGGCGAGCCGCCGCGACGCACTTTGCGCGCAGCTTCATGTGCACCGTCTGGAGATCGCGCGGATCGCGGCCGAGTACCACGAGCGCGACGTCCCGCCGAGCGAGATCCCCGGCCTGCGGCGGATGCTCGCCGCCGCGCGGCGTGCCCGCGACCTCAGCTGGGCCTGCGAGTTCGAGCTCGCCTGAGGGCCGTAGGCCTGATCCCGTATCAAACCCACATCGATGAGAACACCGCCGAGGTCTTGAGGATCTCGGCGGGAAAGGAGCGCAATGACTCCCGCTCACTCAGCGCCCACTGTCGTCCTCGGCGCGCTTGTCCAGATCGACGGAGCGTGGCGGCAGAACCCGGCGCAACGGGCGTTCGCCGGCGACGCCTACATCTACGTCCGCGCCGGCGAGCTGCCGGCGATCGATGACGCCGTCGCGGACCCCTTGTGCAAGGTGAAGCTGTTCCACCCCTTCACGCGCTTTACCTATTATGCCTACGCGCTAACCGAATACCCCGGGGCCGGACCGGTGCTCACCGGGCTTGTCACCGGTCTCGGTGAGGACGAAGTCGGTGACACCGCGCTGCGCGACATCGCAGAGCTGCGGGTCGCCCACCTCCCGCCGGAGCGTGACCTGCACTGGCACCCCGCACCCCTCAGCCAGGTGTCCGCAACCGCACGCACCTGACAGCTCGAGTGAATCCCGGGCCGCGGCGCCGCGCCTCGAGGGCGCCTGACCGGTCGCGCCCATCCACCCCGAAAACGAAAGGCTCCTCATGGATCCGATAGCCAACCTGGCCTCCCAACGCGCGTGCGTCGCCGAGATCAACGAGATCAACGCGCGCTGGTCCGCAGCCGGCGCGCCGACCGCCGCCGACCTCGAGCGGCTCGCGGACCTCGCCGAGCAGCTCGCCGAGCTCGTCGAAGCACTCGACGCGTGGCGCGTGAACGGGGGCTTTGACCCGTATACAACCACCTGCGTCGCGAGCCTTGTCCGATCGTGCGCCGAGGGGATGCCCGCGCATCTGATGCGCCAACTGCTGGACTCGGTGATGCACTACATCGGCCAGGACGTGCGAGTCAAAGTCATGCACGAGGTGCCCGCGGCCTACAACGCATTCCACGGGCGCGAGATCGTCGCGACCCACGTAGCCTCGCCACCGCCGCGTCCCAGCACCACGAACTAACGCACTGTGCATGGAGTGCGAGCGCGACCGCTACGCCGTCGAGGAGGCGTGAGATGACCGACACCCGATCCGAAGAGCCAGTCGAGCACGCTGGCAGCCTCAAGGACACGATCGACGCGGCCGCCGCCGTATTCGCCGCTGCGAGAAGCGATGCGAAGCCGTATGTCGCGGTCGCCGTGAGCGACACTGACGAGGCGTCGCTGATCGGCGCCTACGCGGTGCGCTCGGTCGCGCAGGCACAGGCCTCGCGGGCGTCGGGTGACCGCTCAGGCGCATGGATACGCGCCTACGTCGTCGCGCCCGCGACAGACGGCGGGTGCGTCGTGCTCAGCGGCGACGTCGTGATCGGCCAGCCAGCCAGCAGCTGACCCGGTGCATCACCCGGCTCGCCAACAACCACACCTGAAAGGACGAACTGATGTCCCACCATCCCCCTACCGGCGCCGCGCCGGTGACCCAGAACGAGCGTCGCGCCGACCGCGCGATGCACGCGATCGAAGCCGGCAGCGACTGCGAGTTCCGCGACGGCGCGGTCGCTGGCCTGGAGCGTGACGTCAGGGATCTCCTGGCCAACCTGCGGCACCTGTGCGACCGCTGGGGCCTTGACTACGGCGCGGTCGACGCCCGCGCGCAAACCACCTATCTCGGCGACCACACGGAGGCGCCGCTTGTCGCTCTCGGAGCGCCCGGCGCACTCGACCGGGAAGCCGAGCCGGTCCGGGTCGTGATCGTCGACCACGACGCGCGAGTCAGCTCCTTCGCGGCCAGCGCGCCAGAGCTGTTCCCCGAAGTGTGCGACCCGCTGGAGATGGCCGAGGAAGCGTGGATGCTGCTGGTAGGCGCGCTCGTGCACGGCCGGGCAGCGGAGGACCCTGGCTCCTCGCCCCGGCGGACGCTGTTCGTCGACGAGCGCGAGAAACCGGTCCTCGCCAAACAGCTCAGCGACCTGCGCTGTGAGCTGCTCGAGGACCCCGGACTCGCCGGGATGGACCTCGCCGAGCCCGACCCGCCGCTCGCCAGCTACCTGATGGGGACGCCGACGCACCGCAGCAAGTGAGGTAGAGCGCGGGCAGGCAGTCAAGCGGGTGATCCGCGCTAGCCAACCGCGCGCGAATCGCCTGTCGGGAGGTGTGACTCGCTGACGCCTGCCCGCCGCGCGAACGGTAGCCGCCGGCGTCCCCGCACCGCTTGTCAACAGCGATCACGTCGCTCCCGACCTCACCCCAGGCGCACGCTGATGCCAGCGGGCGCCATCACCACTGATCCGACTCGGAAGGAACCCCCGAATGGCACATGCCGAACACGCGGCGCGCCTGCAACGGTTGCGCGCCCTCGCCACCACGACAACGACCAGCGAATGGGGACGCGAACGCGTCCGGGGGCTCCTTGATCAGGAGCCCGCCGCTCCGGGCGCTCAATGCCCGCGTTTCGCCGTGCTCGCCGAGCACGCCGGTGAGCGAATGCTGTTCTGCAGCGATGACCCTGCCGCCATCGCCGCCGAGCTTGCGGAGCTGGCGGTCGGTGAGCTCCCCCTCAGCGCCGAGGCGGTCATCGACCTCGACACCGGCGCACGACACGCCGCGTCCACGCGAGCGAGCGTCACGTTCACACCACCACTCCCCGGCAGCGAGCCGCGGTCGGCGGGAGAGCCGCGGTCGGCGGGAGAGCCGCGCCAGGCGACGCTGACCTACGGGCACCGTGGCGCACTGAAACTCGCGGCGGACATCATCGCCGAGCACACCCGCGAAACCGGCGAGCACGAGGAGCTCACCGACACGGTGCGATGGCTCGAGGACCTCCTGGCGCAATGGGAGACCACGCCACCAGCTGCCTCGCCGCCGGCGTGAAAGCGATTGCGCCAGCGCCGCCCCGAACGCACCCCAGCCCAGACAGACCCGCCGCGAACGAGACACCCCGCTGAACACGGACCCCCTTCACCGGGGGGCCGCGCAGCTCACCCCTGATCCGAAACGCAAACGAGAAGGAGAAACCAGCATGAACACCCCCACAACGACACTCCCCGTCGGCCCCGTCCGCGAGGAGTCCGCGTCGCGCTGCGTCGCGCTGCGGGCCGTCGTCACCCACGATCGGCTCGATGGCGACGTCGCGATCCTCAACGACACGCAGACGGTCGCGATCACCGATGACCCGCAGGGCATCAGTGACCTGTTCGACGCCGCGCTCGCCGAGAGAGCCGAGCGACGCGTCGTGCTCAGCGAGCTCGCCACCGTCACATCGGCCGCGACGGCGGGCCCTGTGATCTTCGAGCGGCTGCTCGTCGCCGCCGACGGGCGCGCCGTTCACGTCGAAGCGAGCGTGCTGCCGCTCACAGACCACGAGCGCCAAGACCTCCAGGAGCTGCTCAGCGACACCTCCGAGCCCGACCTGGCGCGCGAACTGGCCGCGATCTATGCCGCGGACATCGAGCAGGAGCAGCGCGCCGCAGCCGGGGGAATGCCCGTGTGCTTTCTCGACCAGGCCAGCGCCACCACCGGCCCGCAGCGTCCCCTAAGCCCCGGCCAGCCGCGCATGGGCTGGCGGCGGGTGTCCCACCAGCCCGTCGCCGGCCGCGGCCCAGCGGCTTCCCAGACATTCCCGCCCCGCGCGGGCGGAACGAGAGGAGAAGAAAATATGCTTGTACTGACCCGTAGGGCCAGTGAGTCGATCCAGATCGGGCCGAACATCGAAGTGAGCGTCGTGGCTATTCGGCGCGGCAAGGTGCGCCTGCTCGTCAGTGTCCCCGCCGGCGTTGCAATCGGCCGCGCCGAGCAGCCTGGAGGCTACATCCGGACACGGGTGATCCTCAACCGCAAAACGGGCGAGTCGATCCGGATCGGGGCGCACATCCAAGTGAAGGTCACGAGGATCAGCAACAGCGTGCGGCTCGGCATCGTCGCCCCCCTCACTCTTCGCATACTCCGCAGCGAGTTGCGCGACCGCGACGTACGCCGCCTGCCGACGAGCGCCCGGACGCTCCCCAGAGCCGCCTAGGCCCAATACCGTTTCCTTAAGCCCGCTCATCGGGTCGTCGGATGCCTGCTTCGCGTCGGACGCGAGAGCGAGCCGGGAGCGGGGGAGGACTGTCGCAGTTCGGGGGCTGCCGCCCCGGTAAGGTCATCCCGATGGCCCCAAGACTGCCCTCGGCTGACGCGGAGTTGACGCCGGGGCTACCGACGGTCGCGGTCGTCCACCTGCCGTTGGGTGGTCACGTCCGTCCGCTGCTGCCGCTCGTCGCCGCCTTAGGGGACCGTGGGGCTCGAACGGTGCAGTGGGCCTTCCCGGAATGGGAGGCGGAGTGCAGGAAGGCTGGTGGCGAGTTCCGCTCGGTGCCCGACTTCGGCATCGATATGGACCCACCGCCGCCGAACCTGATCGGCGTGGCGGAGCTCATCGCGCGGGCGACTGAGCGGGTAACCCCCTGGGTGACCGAGCAGATACGCGACAGCGGTGCCGACGTTGTCCTGCGCGACACGTTCGCCCAATATGGTCGCTATGCCGCGCTCGAGGTCGGGCTGCCCCAGGTCGTCTTCAGTTCAATGATGGCCCTCCACCGCGGCATGCGGCCGACGCTGCGGAGCATGCCGGCGGCGCTCGCCCAGCTCGCCGCCGGGACGCCCGACGCGCTGTGCTGCGGCTCGTCTCGCGGCGGCTCGAGCAGCGCTACGGCGTGCCCATGGGCGGCTGGCTTGAGGTGCTCGGCGGGCGGTACGGGTGCACGACGCTCGTCGGAACCTCGCGCGGACTGCAGACCTGTCCGGAGGGTCTCGCCGGCGAGGACGTGCTGTTCGTCGGGCCGCTCCGCGCGGCGAGTGCACCGGCAGACTGCGGGGAGCCGGCGCTTGCTGCGCTCGGCGAGGACGAAGAGCTCGTGTATGTCTCGCTTGGCACTGTGTTCGAGGATCGACCCGCGTTCTTTCGCGATGCGGCGATCGCTCTCGCGCGGCCCGGGCGCCGCGTGGTCCTCTCGGTCGGGAGGATCGCCCCGCAGACGCTCGGAGCGCTGCCTCCGGGCGTCGCCCCGCACGCGCACGTCGACCAGCTCGCCGTGCTCCGCCGCGCCGACCTCTTCATCACCCACGGCGGATTCAACAGCGTGCAAGAGGGACTCGTCGCAGGGGTGCCGCTGCTCGTCTTCCCCCAGATGCAGGAGCAGGTCCTCAACGCCGACCGCGTGTCAGAGCTCGGCGCGGGGCTGCGCCTGCGCCGAGCGACCGCCGCACGGATCGGCGCCCAGGCGGATCTGGTCCTCGGTGAGCCCCGGTTCCGGGCCGCGGCCCAACGCACCGGGGCAGAGCTGCGCGCGGCAGTCGACCTGGACGGCGCGGTCGACGCGGTGCTCGCCGCCGCGGCGGGCCACAACTCGACACGCTGCTTGGCGGCGACGGGGCATGCTGCACGTCGACCGACAGATTCATAGGGCTCGCCACCGCTTAGAGAGGGCACACTCGCCATGTGGCGCGGCTCGTCGGAGGCCGGCGAGTCAAGCTTCGGGGCGGGTCGCCGTGGTCGGCCTCGTCGCTAGCGCTTTCGCGTGACAGCGAGCGTCCGAGCAAGGGCAAGCTGACGCCCGCGTTGGAGACGAGCTGCGAGAGCCGGGGTCACGTCTTGCTTGGCCGCTCCCTTCCACGAAGAGCAGAAGCCGGTTCTGGCCTTAAGTAAACGGTATCGCGCCTAGGCCCATACAACGAACAGTGCTGTTCCGGGGATGGCTCACGTCGCCTGGCGGAGCCACCCTCGTTGGCTGGCGCCTGGAGCGCGCGGATCGGCGCTGTGCGTCACCAGCAGCAAAACGACACGAAAGGAGATCACCTCATGGCGATCACCCTCACAGCCGAAGACGTTCGCGACCTCGAGACGGGTCACACGATCAACGTCATCACCGAGGACGGGACCGAGGTCGTACTCGGCCCCGAGAACGCTGGCGACTACGCCCTGGAGACCGCGACGGGCCCCTACACGCCGTCAAAGGCCAAGACGTTCACCACGGAGCAGCTGAACACCGCCGCGAACCGTGCAGCGAACGAGATCCTCGAGGCGATTGATGCCCCCGAGGAGGGAGTCCGCGACGCGCTCAACCTCCAGGTCAACGCCACCGCCTACTTCCTCGAGCACCCCGACGCGACGCTCGCCGACGCGATCACAGCCAACTACTCCGAGCGGCCCGAGACCGTGCTCGCGTGGGCGGCCAGCTGACCCGGCGTACGACCAGCCGCCGCGCGCGCCCGCGGCCTCAGAGCAGCCGCGGGCGTGCGGCGCCCGAACCCGACCGAGAGGAGCCACGATGCCCACCCCAACATCCTGCGTGCCCGCCGCGTCCGCCGACTCGTGTCGGTATTCCGTCGCCGCACTCGACGACGTTGCTGTGCTGAGACCGGAGACCATCGCGCTGTGCCACCGGGTGCGCACAGCAGAATCGGTTCACTTCGGCGCGTACTGCGCGGTCTTTGACCGGCGCAAGAAGACGCTCCCAGGCGAGCTTCTGGCGCTCGAGCGAGCACAACGCGACGAACTGCACGACGCGGTGCAGGCGCTGCGCGCTCACTGTGCCGAGGATCCGCAGGCCGCTGAGGAGGAGCGGGTCGCGCTGATGCGCCTGCAAGTCGAAGGCGAGCTCGCTCTCGCGGCCCGGCTGCGCGTCGTGCGCGGCGGCGAGGAGCGCCAGGAGATCCGCGCCCAGGCGAACGAGCGGCGCGCAACGATCTTCGAGACGCGCGACGCGCTCAGCTGCGGCCTCGGCTGGCCCCACCGTTTGGAGGCGGTCCTCGTGACCGCCCGGATCTACGACTCCACCCAGCCGGACGGCAAGTTCACCTACCGCGGGCAGGCGCTGTACGTGAGCTCCTACGACACACACAACGTCAGCCACATCGTGCGCGTGCACGACCTCGAGGTCAACCGCGAAGAGCTGCATCTCTGCTGGGAGCCGCACGAGCACTGGGGCAACGCCGCCCCGCACGGCGACATCGCGATGCGCGTCGCCGCGCGCCCGGATCACCCGCTGCCGCATCCACTGCCGCGCTGGCCAGCCGAGTCAGACGTGCAGGGCATCGACCCACGCGCCCGGATCGCCGTCGGCGAGCAGACCAGCCTGCTGTAGAGCCAGCACGACCGCCGGCCCGGTCGCCACCGATAAACGTCCCCGGCCGGGCGAGGTCACCGCTCGCTCGCCGCGAGCGCGCCAGCCACCCCCCAAGCCGCCGTGCCGCCGCGGCCCCACGACCACTTTGCACGGAGGTGCAACCAATGACTGAACCCAACACGCCACAACGCGGAAATGAGGCGCTCGAGCGTCTGCGGACACTCGCCAGACTCTGCACGCCCGCCGCACGTCAGGGGCTCGCAGCAGTCCTCGACCAGCCACCCGGCGCTCCCCGATCGTGCCTGCCGCTCGCTGTTCTCGTCGATCGCGGCCGCGGACGCGGACTCGAGCGCTCGATAACCCTCGGCTACTCCGAATGGGAACTGGCGCGTGTGCTCACCGAGGCGCTCGACGCCCGACCGCCGGCCCACGCACTGCTGCTCATCGACCTGGCCAGCGGAGAGGAGCGCGAGGCCCGCACGATGGTGTACTTCGCCGAGAACGCGCTCGTGCTCCCGGCATCGGTCGGCGACGTGATCACGCTGGACCTCGCCGACCGCGTTCGCGACACCGAGCGCGACCCGCAGCGCGAGCGCGACCTGGAAACCGCACGACAGTTGATCGCCGACGGGGAACCGGTGCCGGCAGCGCATTTCACGGTGATCATCGACGTCCTTGAAGTCGACCTCGAGACGCGGCGCAAGGACCCGCAGCGAGACCTCGATACCGAGCGTGAGCTCGCCGCCGCGCAGCGGCAGATGATCACACGCGAGCCCTGGAGGGATCTGCCGTGCAACACGCCGGCCGCGGAGAACGCCGGTTGCGATCGGTGCGGCAGCCATGACCGGGCGCCGCGCAGCCGCTACTGCACGCACTGTCTCGCCGAGGGCTACGTCGTCTACGTCGATGGTGTGATCGAGACCGGCTATCTGCACGACAGCCCCGATGACGCGCGCGATGAGGCGCAGCTGGTCAGCGAGTCCGCTCCCGGTGAGACGATCGAGATCCGCGGCCCCAACGGGTTCCGCGAGACCTTCCCGCCGCACGAGCCGCGCAGCCAGTGATGCGCAGCTCACCACCAGCGCGTAAGACGCCGCTGAAGCGCGCCACAGCGATCGCGCCGCGCGAGCAGTCCCTCGCGCGGCGCACCGCACGAAAGCGGCGGCCGATCAGCCCCGCCAGCCCCGCCCAGAAAGCCAAGATCGCGGGCGCGCGGTGCGTGCACTGCGGCGCCCCGGCCACCGACCCGATGCACCTGTGGCCCCGCGATCTCGGCGGCTGCGACGACCCGTCATGCGTTCTCCCGGGCTGCCGGGCGTGCCATCGCGCGTTCGATGAAGGAGCGCTCGACTTGCTCGCGGATCTCGTTCGCCACCACAAGGCGGAGATCGCGCACGCGCAGCTGCACACGGACCCGATCTCCCTGCTGGAGCGGCTCACCGGCTGCGAAGTCGTCTTGCACGCCCGCCACACACGCCAACGCGACCCGGGACAGCCTCCAGGCAGCCCGACCGCCCACCCAACACCGTGAAGGGAGAAGACCCATGTCAACCGTCTACCCGACGCGCGCTGCACGCGCTGCTGGCAGCCACGTACGTGCCTGCCAGCAGCGCCGCGCACGAGCACGGCGCGCCGCCGAACGAGAACGGGCCGCCCGTGAGCGGCGCACCCGAGCACGTGACGCACTCCTGATCCGCGACGGGCTCCTCGCCGCCCAGCCCGTCGCGGAGATCCACCATCAGCTCACCCGGCCCGTGATCGACCTCGCCACAGCCCGCCAGAAGGCCCGTGAGATCGAGAGGACCCTCACGCTGCTGGTCGCGGCAGCCATGTTGAGCGAGGCGACCGCCGCGCGCTACCGCGCCGAACTCGCGGAATTGAACACAGCCATCAACGCGCACGCCTCGACGGGGCGCCACGCGACCTAAACGCGCCCCGCCGTCCGCTGCTCGTCCACGCGGCGAGCCGCATTCCTGTACCTCCGCTGCCCATCGCGGGCAGCGCGACTGCTCCTGAAAGGAGCCTCTCATGAACCCGACCGTCCTTCTGGACGGCGCGCGAGCGCTGCGCGCGCTGCCGCCCCCATCCCTCGACCTCGCCCAGATCCCGCCGCTGCAGCACGCGGCACCGCCCACGATCGGGATCGCGATGCCCGACGGCTCCCAGACAGAGCTGCCGGGCGCGCTCTGGCCCGAGCCCGACCTGTGGGCTGCCAGTGAGCGCCGCGCGCGCGCCGGCGCGCCTCCAGCGATCGAGATCCGCCGCCTCACGCGCGCGGAGTCCAACGTGCTCGCCGCCGACTGGCACCCGCTCGGCGCCGAGACGCGCCCGTTCGGCTACCACGCTTTCGCGCTGTTCCTCAAGAACGAGCCGGTCGCGCTCGCGAGCGCCGGCAGCACCCACAGCGCGGTCGTCGACACCGACCGCGGCCTGCACCGGCGCAACGTGATCGAGCTGACCCGCCTCTGCCGCTCCCCGCAGCAAAAGACCGAAGGAAGCCTGCGGGTGATGCTGCGCCTGTGGCGCGACTTCCTAGCGCTTCCCTACTGGCCCTACTTCCCCGACACCACGAAGGTCGCGCTGGTGTCCTACTCGATGCCGGGCAAGGCCGGCCACATCTACCGCCACGACGGCTGGGTGCGCGTGCGCGGCTGCAGCGGATCGGGCGGAGGAGGCACCTGGTCTAAGCGCACCCGGCCCGGCCGCGCTCGCCCAAGCGGCCTCTGGGTGTACTGGCTCACCGACGAAACCCCCGCCCTCGCCGCCGCGGCCGAGGTCATCGCGCTCTCCCCACCCTCAGCGCGTGACGCTGGCGAGCTGGCGGGGCGGCGTGCGGCATGAGCGGGCCGCTGAAGAGCGAGACGGACATGCTGCGCACCCTGGCGCGCGGCACCTACACGCTGGCCGCGCTCTACGCACACGTCGAAGAGAACGCCGACGTCGCCCGCGACGACGGACACTCCCCGTCAGCGCCCGGGCATTCGTGGGATCCGCGGTGGCGGCACCGCGTCCGCGGCTGGCTCGCAAACCAGCGTCGCGCCGGTCGCGCGCGGCGCATCACACACGCGGTCTGGGCGCTCGAGGGAACCCCCGAGAATCCCAGGCGGATGCTGTTGATCACAGCGGGTGCCGGGGACCCGCAGATCGAGCTGCAGTGCCGCGACGCCGTCGCGCTGCTCGGCGACGTCGACGGGCCGCTGGATGCGGTCATCACCGACCCGCCGTGGGGCCTTGAATGGGACAGGCCGGGGTCGCGCAGCCAGTACGCGCGCGAGGAGGCGAAGGTCCTCGACGGCTACATCGACGTGCCCGCCCGGGAGTACCTGGCGTTCTCGCGTCGATGGATCGCCGCCGCCGCCCGCGTGCTGCGCCCCGGCGGGCAGCTCGTCGTCGTGACCGGCCCGCAGCGCGCCGCCCCGGTGCAGATCGCCGCCGAAGAGCACGGTCTGGCGTGGGTATGCACGATCGTCGCGCGCCGCGAGTTCGTCGCGCCGAGCCGACGGCGTCCCTCGCCGGCTCACTGGGCGATCACCGCGATGTGCCGCGGCCCCGTCTCCCACCGCCGGCGCGTATTCAACGCGCCCCGCCGCTCCCACACCGGGGGCCTCTACCCGACCGACCTGTGGCTCGAAGGTAACGGCCGAGCCGACAGGCCCGGCCTGCTGCGCTACGCCACGGAGCTGCCCGAACCGTTGGCGAGGCGCATCGTCACGGTGTTCACCGACGAAGGCGAGCACGTTTGCGACCCGCTACTCGGCGGGGGCAGCATCCAGCGCGCCTGCTGGCAGACCGGACGGCGCTTCACCGGCGGTGACCTGAACCCCACCGCCGTCATGTACGCCGCCGCGCGGCTGCTCGCCGAGCACGCCTGGCCGCAAGAGCGTCAACCCCAGCTCCCGCTCGCCGCCTGAACCAGCCGGTAGGCGCGCGGGCTTGTTCCTGACCATCCCTGCACCCCGCCCAAAGGAGTTCGAATGTCAACAGGAAACCCAACCCAGCAACATGACCCACCCCAGCGGTCGGGAGGTGAGCGGCCGTGAGCGCCAGCAGCTACACCGACCTCGCCGCGCACGCGGGACACCGTGTCGCCGTCGTGATCTACGCGCAGGAGAACGCCGCAGTCGAGTGCGAGACCTGCCGCGAGGTACTCGTGGACTTTGCCCGCGCCGATGAGACAGAGCTCGCTGAGCTCCTCGCGCTCGCTGAGCAGTGCGGAATCGCCGAGGACACGCTCGACGAAACCGTTCACGACATGGCCGCAGCCACCGGCTCGTCAGTCAACAACGAAGGCCGCGACAGCCAAATCGCCTACCTGCAAGCCGAGATTGGCACCCGCGCGACGCGGGAGCTGCTGGACCGCGAGGGCCAACGATGACTCAGATCCCGCCGCCGCCCCCGGCGTTCAGCGAACTCAACGAACACCTCACAAGCCTGGAGCGGGCGTTCACCAAAGGCCGTGTCGCCGGCGGCCGCTCGCGCTTGCTCGGCGTCGGTCCCTCAGCCGGTCCGCCGAACTACGCCACGACCCCGACTGCACACCAACTGACACCGGGCCGTCGATTGGCCACGGTCGCCCTGGCTAGGACGGCCGCGCTCGCCGACGCCCGCCAACCCGAAGGAGAACCATATGGCCACCCTATTTCCTGCCGTCCAGCCCGCTCCGTCCGAAGCGTTTCAGGCACAGGCGCCGCGAGCGTTCGGTGCGCTGACGCCGTGGTCAGAGCTGGCCGGTGCTGCGCGCGAACGCGACGCCTATCACCAGCTGATGCGCTGCTTTCCGCGCTGGAGCAGAGTGACCGACGCGCTCAGCCGCGACGCGCTCAAGGCGCTCGCCCAGAACCACGCCGTTGACCCCAACAGCCGCTACTCGTGGCAGGGCCGGTTCGCTCACGCCGAAGGAGTGCTGCGCCGCCATGCGCTGGCGAAGGTGGACCCCAGCACGCTGACCGCGGAGGCGATCGAGCAACTCGCCAGCGGCCAGGCGGACACCGACCGTGCCGCGGGCCTCGATTGGAGCGTCGTGACGGTCCCGGCGCAGGCGCTGGACGAGCGCATCCGTGAAGCGAACCGCGAGCTCCCGGTCGACCTGGATCACCCTGACACGTGGTATCGGACGTCCGCCAAGCGCGCAGCGATCGCCCGCCGCTACGGCCTCGTCCCCGAGCTGGCCGATGACATCTCGCGGTGGGCGCTCGCGAACGTCGCCGAGTTCAGCGAGTCGGACATGCGCTGTTGGCAGATCGGCTCGCGCCGGTGGCTCGCGCTCGCGCGGGAGGTGATGAGTGTCCCCGAGCGGGTCGAGCGACCTGTGGGGGTGTTCCTCATACCGGACGAGCGCACCGGTGACGGCTGGCGTCTGGGGCCGGTGCTCTCCCCCGAGCTGATCAGCCTCGTCGACTCACTCGGCGGGCAGATCCATCCAGGGCTGCTCAGCGCCTCCGTCCCGGCCGAGGAGGTCGATGAGTTCCTTCGCCGGATCAACATGCGGACGCTGCACGCCGGGGAGATGTCGATCGCCGAAACCTCAGCCGGGCTCGGGACGGCACTCTCCAACTCGCTGGGCCGGCCGGTGCATCCCGGGCTGCCCGTCGACCGCCTGGAACGCTGGGGGCGCCTGCACCTCTCGAGCTTCCGCGGCGGACCCCTGGAAATGCGGGTCCTGACCCGCAGCGTCAAGTCGTTTCCGGTGCGGCGCCTGGGGTCGGTTCGTGCCGGGAAGGCAAAGGACTATGCGTTGAGCGTCGCGATGGATCTCGGCGAGGCAGTCGCGATCGCCGTCGAGCGCGAGGTGCCGCTGCTGCTCTCCACCGAGGCCTCGGGCTATCTCGCCGGCACGGTCCGTGTCGGGCGGATGAAGGGCCGCCCCGGGATGCTGACGATCACTGAGGCGGACGGCATGTCGGCGATCACACGCCGGCTTCTAGCCGAGCAGGCCATCACGCTGCTGCGGGAGCTGAAGGCGAGCGGCGCGAACGTGGTGCTCGACTCAGGCGCGCGCGAACTCGTGCGAATGACCGTCGTCGCACCGCTCGACGATGACCCGGTATTGAAGGACCCGCAGCGTCGTGTCGCGGCGCTGAAGGTCGTCGGGTCGGGCCTTGACATGTCCCAGACCGCGACCGGTAAGACGATCACCACGGGCCGCGCGATCTACCACCGCGCCGCGACCATCCGCGGGTTCCGCGGCCTGGTGATCGCCGGGCCGCGACTGATCAACCAGTGGTTCGAGGAGCTCACCGTTGGTGCTCCCTCGCGCGGGCTGCCGCCGCTCGCTCCGAACTGCGAGGTGCTGATCATCGACGAGCGCATCCCCGTCGCCGCGCAGGTTCGACGCTTTCACCGCGACCTCGGGGACCGCCCCGGCGTCGTGCTCGTCGGGACCGGGGTGATGGAGCGTTTCGCCCGCGAGCTGGCGGTCATCCACTGGCACTTCGCGGTCGCGGATGAGATCCACCGCTACCGCAACCCCGCCACCGAGGCGCACCGTGCGCTCGCGGAGCTGCGCTTCGGCGCGATCGCGGACTTCTGGGGGCTGACGGGCACCCCAGCCGGGAAGGAGGCCGCGAACATCGACCGCCTCGTCGGACTGTGCGTCGCCGACCGCACGCTGCTGGAGGAGCGTCTGAACACCGCCGAAGCGGGCGATCTGATGGACGAGGTCAACGCCGCGAGGTTGCGCGTGAACTACGGGCCGCACGCGGTGCGGGTCACGAAGAAGGAAATGAAGCCCTACCTCCCCGACGTGCTGCCCGCGGAGCCGTTGCCGATCGAGCCGGACCCCGCGCTCGCGGAGCTGATGAAGGCCCTGCGGGAAGGCGGGAAAGCGGCGTACCGGCGGCTGCTGGAGGTGCTGCACGAGCTCAAGACGCTCGACAAGCACAGCGCGCTTCACCGCGAGGCGATGAAAGAGTACGCCCGCCAGCAGGGAATGGTGCTCGGACACGTCGACCGGTACGTCGACATCGGCGTGGACCCCGAGACGCTGACGCATTCGGCCTCGCTGCTGGCGAAGGCACTCGTCCGCGAAGGCCTCGTCGCCGAGGCGATGAAGGGCGGCGGGGACGGGCTGCCGCTGCTGCGCAGCATCGTCGCGCAGAGCTTGGCTGAGCGGGCCGCTGAGGAGCAGATCCTGGTGTTCGCTGAGCGGGTGTGGTGCCTGCGCCAGCTCGCGCAGACGATCCGCGAGCGCTACGGCATCGAGGCGTGCGTCGCTGACGGCTCGATTGGCAAAGACGAGTTCGCGGAGCTCAAGCGGCGCTTCACCGACGGGGAGTTCCCGATCCTGTGCCTCAGTCGCATCGGGCAGGAGGGACACAACCTGCAGGTCGCAAGCGGCATCGTGCACCTCGATGTCCCGCCCGTCCCGGACGGCATCGAACAGCGCGTCGGGCGCGTCGACCGGATCGGCTCGCCGCACGCGTCGGTGTGGACGTCGATCCCCTACATCGTCGGCGGCGGCACCGAACACATGGTCAAGATCGTCGCGCCGCGCGGCGGTGAAAACCACCAGATCCTCGACGCGCCCGAAGGCGTCGGCGCCGAGGAATCCACGATCGCTAAGCAGCTCGGCGTGATCACCAGCCAGGTCGCCGAGAACAAGGAGCAGGAGGGCTACCTCTCAACCGCCGCGCGCCTGCGCGTCGCCGCCCGCATCTTCGGCGCCTGAGCACCCCCGGGCACTGCGCTGCGCGGCCAGCCGCGCGCGGCCGCAAGCACGCCCCCCGCGTTCCATCCACTAGCGGGGCGAACGCCCCGCACCAAAGGGAGATATCTATGGCTACAGCCACAGCAATCGATCAGGCGCTCGCCACCGTCGATGAGGTCGCCGCCGAAGGGGACCTCACGGCCGAGGCGAGAGCGCTGCTCACCCTCGACGCAACCACGCATGAGGCGATCGTGCTGCCGGACGGGCGCACGATCTATCCGCCGTCGCTGTTCGGGGAGCCGCTGCAGGAGGTCGCGTGCCGGCTACTGGACGCGCAGGACCCCACCCGTTCGCGCTACCTGAAGCTGATCGGCCCGCCCGGGACCGGGAAGAGCCAGATCGCCAGGGCGATCGCCTACACCAGCTGGCGCCAGCAGAAGAAGAAGGTGATCAAACGTCACGGCAGCCCGTTCTACGGGCTGATCGAGCTGCAGCCCGGCCCGTCCGCGGATGAGTATTTCTTCCGCTACGACTTCATCCCCGCCCCCGAGGACGCGACCCGCGTAAAGCTCGTCGAGGCCGCGTTCGTGGAGGCGATGCGCAACGGGTGGCTGGTCGTCATCGACGAGGTCAGCATCGCCCGCGACGTCGCGCTGCTGAGCCTCAACGGCACACTCGACGGCCGGCTGATCCTGTACCTCGCGGCGACCGGGGAGACCGTCACCGCGCAGCCCGGGTTCGGGGTGATCCTGACGTATAACCCGGGTCTCGTCGGCGCGACCGACATCCCCGACGCGTGGCACTCACGGTTCCCCGCGACGGTCGAGGTCTCTAGCAACTGGGGGGCGCTGCGCGAGCTCGGCGTCAACGGCGCGCTGGTCGACGCGGCCGAGAAGTATGACTCGAAGCGCAAGAGCGGCGAACTGGCGTGGACGCCGCAGTTCCGGGAGATCGAGAGCCTGCACGTGATGAGCGACCGTGTCGGGGAGCGCGTCGCGCTATCGATGTTCATCTCCGGGCTGCATGAGCAGCTGGAGACCGGGAAGCTGCTCGCCGCGGACGCCGCGGCCGCGTGCCGGATGCTCGACGAGGGCGGCTTTCAGCGCTTCAAGGTGAGCGCCGGCAAACGCAAAGCGGGCGCCTCGAACGCGATCCCGAACCTCGAGGGGTACCCGCGGGCGGTGACACGCTGATGCGCGCGCTCGCCACCCGCGACCGCGGGGAGTTCTCCCGCGGCCTGAACCGGGCTGCCGCGTCCCGAGGAGCGCTCGACACGGTCTACCGCGACCTCTCCGACCACTGGACCGTGCTGATGCAGGAGCTCTACCCCGTGTGGGTGCTGATCGGCGCCGGCCTGTCAAACCCCGGGCACATCGAAGTGCCGAGCCGCACCGTCTACCTCGACAGCGAGGAGCTGCTCGGCTCGCGCGAGGAGATCCTCGCGGGGCGTCTCGAGCGCTTCCGGGTGCTCGTGTGCTTCGGCGTCGCCTTTCACGAGGTGATGCACGCCAAGCACACCAAGCGCTGGGTCATCGACTACGACGCGCGGCTGAAGGACGAAGGCAAGACGGTCCTGTTGAGCGATCGCCGGCTGCTCGAGGAGCCCCGGATGGAGGCGCACGGCGTCCGCGACTACCCCGAGGCGACCGCGCGCGGCACGTTCATCCGTAGGGCGCTCAGCGCGATGGTGCCGCGGGTCCTCGTGTCTCGCTTCCAGGAGGAGGTCGAGGCCGCCGCGCTCGCCGGGGCGCCGCTCACCCGCGACATGTGCGGGCGCGCGATGACCTACCTCGCGGCGCGCACCCACTACGACGTGATCGATCCCGCGACGCTCGGGTCACTCACACCGCTGTGGGAGAGCGTGCTCGGCACGAGCGACATGCAGGCTTTGCATGACCTCTACGCCCGCCTGATCTGGGTGCCCGACGGCGACTGCAAAACGATGGACGCCTTCGCCGAGGAGTACCGGGAAATCATCGGCCCGCCCGACCCGCCGCCACCGAGCCCCGGTGGCGGCAGCATCCCACCCGATGCCACCGGCGGCATCGGCGGCGAGGGAGACGCGCGCAGCGAGGAAGCCAGCGAGGGCGACGGTGAAGGGAGCGGCGAAGCCGAAGGGAGCAGCGAGGCTGGCGGGGGCGATGGGGAGCAGATGAAGTCGCTCGGTGAAGCGCTGAAGGACGCGCAGCAGCAGGCGCAGGCCGGGCAGCTGCAACAGCTCAATGAAGACGTCGTGCTCAAGGACCTGCTCGACCGTGCCGAAGGCGCCCCCGAGCCGCAGACGGGCGGGCGAGGGACGGGCGCGCCGACGGGCCGGATGCCCAACCGCGGCGTGAACCGTCCCGGCGCACCCGGATGAGATCCAGGCCGCGGCCCGGTTCGCTAACCGCCTAGAACAGGCGCGCACCCAGGCGCTCGTGCAGCTTGCCAAGCGCACCCCGGGCGGGCGCTTTGACGCGCGCGGCCACATGCGCGCGCTCGCGCAACGCCAGCACGGGCTGCCCGTCACCGCGCACTCGTGGTCGATCGAGCGCGTCCGGCGCAACCCGATCCAGGCCCCGCACGTGATCTTCATCCTCGACACGTCCGGGTCGATGGCGGTCTACGAGTACGCGCTCGGGCCGGTGACGTGGATCCTCGACACCGCGGTGCGGATCGTCGGCGGGCGGATGGCGACCGGGCTGTTCGGCAACTCCGCCAGCCTGCTCTCTGACGGCTCGCAGCCGATGCGCCTGGTGCCGGCGATCCGCACCGGCGGCGGCACCGCGTTCGCCGGTGACGCGATCGAGATGTGCGCCGAGCACCTGGAGATGGAGAACATGAACCGGCCGCGCCTTGCGTACATCTTCAGTGATGGGGGCTGGTTTGACACGGAGGCCGGCGTCGCGAAGATCGAATGGCTCATGAGCGTCGGGGTTCCGGTGATCCACATCGCGCTGCTGCACGAGCCGCTCAGCGTCCAGGCGTCGCGGATCACCGTGATCACCGACCCGGCCGACGCGCTGGAGGTCGTCGCCACCGACACCGTCCAGATGCTCCAGCAGGGCCCCCGCGCGCTGCTAGCAGCCCCACTCGCGCTCGCGGCCTGAAACACCACCCCGACCGAATCCACTGCGCCGCCCAACCAGGGGCGACGCTCACCCGACCCAGGAGGTACCGATGTCCAAGCCAACCGCCGCCAACGACAAGGTGAGCACCCGCAAACCCGCCGCAGGCCGCAAACCCGCCAAGGCACGTGCAGCACGGCCCGCGGCCAAGGCCGCGCCCGGCAAGCCTCGTGCGCACGCAAGCCGAGCGGCACGCGCCAGCGGCGCGCCGGCCGTGCCTTCGCGGCTGTTCGACGTGACCAACGCCCAGCACCGCGCATTCGAGGGAGCGCTGGAATGGATCCCTCTCGAGCAGATCACGCTCGCGAAGAACCCGCGGCGAGACATCAGCCCGGAGGGCATCGACCGGCTCGCGGGGATGCTGATGGGCGGACAGCTGCAGGCCACGATCGGGCGGCGAACCGCCCCCGAGCAGGTGCTGCTCTACGCCGGGCAGCGACGGTTCCTCGCGGCGAAGCGCTCCCACGAGCTCGCCGGCGGCGAGGGGTACGAGGGCCGCAAGCCCGTCGCTGTGCTGCTCGTGCTGCTGCTCGACTACGAGCCGACCGCGCGCGACATCCGCCGTATCCAGGCACAGGAGAACCAGTACGAGGAGCTCTCGATGCGCGACCGGCAGTGCCAGTTCGAGGACTGCTGGCTCGACCGCGCCGGCCTGCCCGAACAGGAACGCCTCGCGAGCGTCTGCGAGGAGCTCGGGATCTCAGCGACGCTGGCGCGCAACGTGCGCCGCCAGCTCACCCTCCCAGTCGATCTGCGCACCCGGGTGGCCGACCGCCCGACCGGCGATCAGCTGTCGATCACGATGGCCAACGTGCTCGCGGAGATGAACGAAATCTCCCCCGAGCTGACGCAGGCCGTCGCCGCAAGGATCACCACCAGCGAGCACCACCAGCAGGCGCTGGCGAGCATCGGCGCGTTCGTGCAGCGCACCGTCGTTGAGAACGAAGATCTCTACGCCGTCCGCCTCGATGAGGGCCTGGCCATCCTCGACGGCCACGAGCACATCGAACGCGCACGCGCACACCTCACCGACCCTGGGCGCGAGACGCTCGCCACCGCGATCGCCTGCAAGCCCGAGGAGCTCGACCCAGAGCTCGGGAAGCTCGCCGAGCGGGCCGAGCGAGCGTCGTTCAAGCTCGACGTCGACCGCGCCCTGCGCGAGCGCGCGAGCGCTGGCCGCTACGCCTGGGTGTATGACCGCGGCGCCGACTACGCGGACGCGGTGTGGGTGATCGCGCCGGAGTTCGTGATCGGCGCGATCCACGAGGCGATGGACGGCCTGGAGACACAGCCCGTCCGCGACGAGAGCTACTTCGGCGCCGCGAAAGTCACCGACGAGGACACCAAGCAGGCGGCGGCCGCCGAACGCGAGCGTCGCGCGCAGGCACGCGAACGCCAGCAGAGCGCCGCGAACAGCAACCTCGGGCTCGGGCACGACATCGCGGCCGGCCTGATGGACCCCCGCAGCGAGCAGCTCGACGCCGTCCGGCGCATCCTCGCGCACCTGCTCGTCGAGCACTACGCGCCGATCATCGCCTACGGCGCGGGCTGGAGCGACCGCGCGCGCCAGCAGCCCGTCGGTGACACCGGGCGCTTCGAGCCCAAGCACATCGACGCGATCCTCGACGAAGAGCTCCAGCGCGCCCTGGAGGACCCCGACCCGCTGCACGGCATCCTGGCGCTCTTCAGCCGCTGGGCTGCCGCGTTCGTGCTCGACATCAACGGCATACCAGCAACCGGGCCGCTCGGCAGCGCACGCGTCGCGCGCAAGCTTCAGCGCGCGCTGCCCGAGGGCTCAAGCGAGCTGCGCACAGCAGTCTGGGAGCTGATCCGCCCGATGCTCAGCCCCCACCTCGCGGAACTGAACCGGGACGCGTTCCTCACCGACGACACGCTCGCACCCGCCGCGGATCTCGCCGCGCACCGCGCCGAGAGCGCACTCGCGGACGTCGACCTCGGCGAGGAGCACCTGGCCGCCTGACCCGCACGCAACACCCCAACCCCGACGGGCGCAAACACGGCGCCAACAACACCGTCCCGCACCCGCGCCCATTCCCGGGGCGGGCGCGGGAGAACCCGAAAGGAGCCAGCCCAATGGCGAGTTTCATCTTCGGCGCCGTCGATCACACAGGCGCCCCGCTAACCGACCTACCCGCCGAGCTCGAGGCGAGCGTCAACCGCGGCCACCTCGCCTCAAGCGACGCGCCGCTGCCCGGCACGCCCGCACAAACATCCAGCGGGGCGCGGGCATGATCGGCGAGCCCCGCGAACGGCGCCGCTACAGCGCCGTCATGCCCGAGAGCGCATACAAGCGCGGACGCGAGCCGCGCCAGCGCCGCCGCCGCCGCGACGCGTTCGCCGATCTCGCCGACGGCCTGGAGCGCTACCTGCGCCGCGAGGAGGTCCCCGGCGAGCGAGCCGACTGGGCGGCATGGGCGCTGAGGCTCGCAGCCGGAATCAGACACGCCGACGCGCCCGACCAGTCCAGGTGGTTCGTCCGCGTCCACATCGAATAGCCCGCGGCAGAGCGCGCGAAGACCGCGCCTGCTTTCCCTCGCCGCCCCAGGCAACGACAACCCGAGAAGGGAATCCACGATGCAACACCCATCACTCACCGGCGTCCTGCGCCGCTACCTGCCACGCGGCCGCGCAGCCGCCGTCGTCGTCGCGCCCTGCGAGCACCTGCAGCACGGCCGCAGCACCCTCAGCCTCTCCGACCCGCCGCCGCGCGAACCGGAGGTCATCTACCGCGGGGAGCGGCGCAAGCTCACGCGCGAGGACTGGGAGCGTCTCGGTTTCGAGCCCAGCGAAGCGATGGAGCTGGCCGGGCGCACCTACCCGCGGCTTCCCGGCGTCAGCGTCGCCGTGCTCAGCGCCGATGGCGCCGGACCGCTCGAGCACTATCCCTTTCACAGCCCCGCCGGATTTGAGTGGGGCTATGAAGGCTCCGGCCCCGCCGATCTCGCGCGCTGCCTGCTGCTGCACTACCACGCCGTCACACCGACCCGTCGCGGGCATTTCTACCCGCCGGCGCCCGGCGAGCTTCCGGTCAGCTACCAGGCGTTCAAGCGGGAGGTGATCGCCCGGCTACCCCAACACGAGGGGTGGACACTGACCCGCCACGAGATCACCGAATGGATCGAAGCGCGCTCGTGAGCAGCTGCCAAACCCGCCAGCTCGCACCTCCCGAGGCTGAGCGGACAGTTGCGCGCCACCGCACTCAGCGGCACCGCTAACTCGCCGGCGTCGTGCTCGCCCAAGCGCGGTCTGACGTTCCGAGCCCCGCGCCTACCGCGGCCGAGCGCGATGGCGCGCAGCCAGTTACGGGGGTCATCCCGAGCGAAAGGAGGCGCCGATGCGCCTAAAGCACACGATGTCTCGTCTGCACGAGCTGCGCAGCTCCGCGCAGGGCGCGATCGCCCTGCTGTTCCTGCATGAGCTCTCCGCCGAGCACACACTCGGCCAACCCCCCAGCCAGGCGAGCTGGGAGCGCATCATCGCCAAACCCACCGAGGAGTGGGGGCAGGCGCTCGAGGACGCCTGCCAGGCGTGCCTGGCGCAGTGGCCCGAGCAGCTCGAGGGGTTCTTCGCTGAGACGCGTCTGAGCGAGGAGCAGCCACAAGTTCTCGCAGCCGCAGTCGAGGCGCTCGAGGGCGCCTGCGCCAAGGCGGACGGTGAGGGCCGCCGGACGATCCTCGCCGACGTCTTCCAGGAGACCCGCGGGCTCAGCGCAAAGCAGGCCCGCGGCGCGTTCTTCACCCCATGGAATCTCGCGGCGATGATGGCGGACATCGCCGGCGACGCCGCGCAGGAGACGTGGGTCGGGGACCTGGCGGTCGGCGGCGGAGCACTGCTGCTCGGCTATCTCGAAAGGTTTCGCCGCCGTCACGGCGTCCTCGCGTCTCGCGCGATGACGCTGGTCGGTGTTGACATCGACGCGCGCTCCTGCCAGATCGCGCGAGCGAGCCTGCTGCTCGCGGGCGCGGACCCCAGCCAATTCTGGATCTTCCACGGCGACAGCCTCGCCCAGAAGATCGCCGGGCGCGACCGTCGCGACGGCGAGCTGAAGATCATCAACTTCGATGTCCTCCTCGGCAACCCGCCATTCGGCCAGAAGGTGAGCATGACCGCGCTCGCCGAGCACGCCCGACGCGGGCCGCTCGTGATCCCCGACCACGTCCTCAACCACCTCGTCCCGAGCCGAAGCGCACAGCCCGCGTCCGACACCGCGCCCGCCGCGACGTCGCGACCGAGCTCGCGCAGCGGCAAACACTCCCGCCGCCGCGCCGCCTGAGCGTCCCGCGGGCGCCAGCGCCCTGCGCGCGCCGTCGCGCGCCCGGCCCGACAACGTCGCGCTCCAGGGCGCGGTGGCGGGCGTGATCACCACTATCGAAAGGAGCGGTTTGCATGCTGCTGCTCACCACGCAGGCGTTGCCGCAGATGCGCGAGTTTCGCCATCCCAACCTCGGCCGGCTACTCACGCCCCGCCATTTCGCGCGGCTTAACGACACGCTCGCCGAGGGATTCCTGCTCGCCGCGGACAACGATTGTTTTCACTCTTACGCGCCCGAGACGATCGCTCGTATGTTCGCCGCGGTCGCCCCGATCCCGTCGGTGCTGACCAGGATCCGGACCGCGTGGCCGCAGATGAACCCGCGCGCGGTCGAAACCCTCACGCGGCCCGGGGCGGGCGCGTGGCTGGATCAGCCGGCGAACGCGCCGGAGGTCCATCCCAACCTGTTGTGGGTCACCGTGCCGGACGTGCTGCGCTGCGCGTGCGGCGCCCCCGAGCATTGCCGCGCAGCGGTGCAGGGCCCCGACTGCCGGCCCGTCGGGGACGCCGACGCGACCCTTGAGCGCTTCCGCGAATGGCACATGTGGATCTCTCACCTGCCGCTCGCGTTCGTGCTGCAGGACGGCTCTGAGCGTCCCGGCCGGGTGCCGTGGAGCGCGCCCGGGCTGCGCGCCGTATTCGTCGGCGGCTCAGACGCCTGGCGGCTCGGACCCGAAGCGGCGCGGCTGGTAGCGACCGCGCGGGCCCGCGGGCTGCAGGCGCACATGGGCCGCGTCAACAGCGCCAAGCGGATCCTCCACGCCAAGTCGATGGGTTGCACCTCGATCGACGGCACCCAATGGGTGCGCTGGCGCGACCGCTACCTCCGCGAAGGCCTCGCGCTGTGCGCCGACACCCAGCCCGTCGAGCTGCACTGGCAAACCCAGCTCGCCATCTAAACACCGGCGCGACCCACCCGCCGCCGGCCCGCGGCGGCAGGGACACCCACCAACAAAGACCCAAAAAGGAGACACATGCAGACGACCAACGCCAGCCCCGCACCAACCAGCGTTCCGCCCGCTCCCCGGGGACGGTCGCGATGAGCGGACCCTACGTCTACATCCCCGGCCCGGACGGGCGGCGCTACTGCTGGGATCGCCATCCGACCTACATCTGCGCCCACGCCACCCTCGAGGAAACAGAGGATCAACTGGTGCTCGCCGGCGTCGCTGACGCAGCGCAGGCGCTCGCTTGCGATGCGACGCTGCTCGCCCGGATACTCACTCGCGCGCACGCCTCGATCAACGCCGGGCGCCGTCGCGAGACCGGCGGCGCACTGAGCGAGGACTGCGCGATCTGCGGACGGCGCATGCAACGCCCCGGATTCGCCTACTGGATCGCCGCCCCGGCACCGAAGGACAGCGCCCGCGCCAGGATCGCACAACGCCTCGGCGGCGACCCATTCGAACGCGTCGAGGGCCCGTGGTACGCGAAGAGAAAACGCGACGCCCGCGCCTGGGCCATCACTCGCACCAACGCGCTCAAGCGCTGACGGGCGCGGACACCCAGCCTCGCCGCAAGGCGAGACCAACGACATCAACCCTGTGCGGCGCACGACCCCTGGCGTGCGCCGCCGCTCACGAAGGAGAGACCCATGCCCAACACCCCCGACGCGCGGGCCAGGAGCCTCGCGCGCATGAACGCCTGCCGAGTCGCGCTGAGCGACGGCAAGGCGCTGCTCTGCCCGGCCTACCCCAGGAGGAGCGCATGAGAACCCTCGAGGAGGTCCGCGAGCTCTTCCCGCTCGGTGCGGTCGTCGAATGCGTCGAGAACACCTACCGCCCCGTCCTGAACGGCTCGACCCGCCGCGTGATCGGGGTGCGCAAGTCCTCGCTCGACGTCGAGCTGCTCAGCGGCCACGACGCCGGGAAGCCCGACGGGTTTGTGATGGCGCTCCCCGCCCGTGCCGGCGACGTCCTCTCGCTCTCCGATGACACCGTCACATTCCGTATCGGACGCGGCGAGCACACGTGCACGTTCCGGGTGATCTCATGAGCCTGGCCTCGAAGCCGATGCCGCGCGCACGCACCTACTACGTGCGCGAGCCGGACGGCACCACGAGCGACTACCCCACCCTCGCCGAATGCGGCCGGCGGGCCGCGCAGATCATTCGCGACGCTCTCCACGCCGGCCCGCCGGGCGGGCCGCCGGTCCCGCACCCGGACGTGTTCCTGATCACCGGCGAGCTCGAGTCCCGTGACTTCCCCCGCGATTGGAACGACCAGCAGACCCGGCGCTTCGCCGCCGCGCGCGACCGCGCACTCGGCCTGCGCGAGGACTGACCACCGCCATGAAAGGAGCCATCACGACCACGATGTCCACAACCTTCTGTGAGCACTGCGGCGACGAGCTCGAAGGCAGCGAGTTGACGCTCTGCCGGGAGTGCCGAAACGAAGCGCACGGCCTATGCCGTTGGTGCGGCGAGCGCCCGCCCGCGGACGGCGAAGTATGCGACCCCTGCGCCGAGCGCAGCGCAATCGCCGTCGCGAGCGGCGGCTTCGACGACATCGAGGATCTCCTCGCGCTGCGCGCCGAGCGCGCTGAGCTGCCCGAGACCGAAGACCCCGACCCCGGGGTCTGACCCGCGGCCGCATGGCGCGGCCCCGCGATCCGCCACCGCAATGGCGGCAACACGAACCCGGCCCTGGGGCGCAGCCTGCGCCCTGGGCCGGCCTACCCAACCCCTCAAGAAGGAGATTCACCCGTGACTCTCACCTCCACTGCCTTCCAGAGCACCGGACGCCCGATCGGCCCGCCGATGCTCTGCCGCACGCTGGACGTCGTCCCCGAGGACGAGCGCTACCTGTCCTCGGAAAAGCTCGACGGGTGGCGCGCACTCGCGGCCGTCGTCGCCGGCGGCGTCGTGCTTCGTAGCCGCGAAGGGCACCCGGTCACCGCCGTCCCCTACATCAACGACGCGCTTCGGGCGCTCGCGCCCGCGGGAACGATCCTCGACGGGGAGCTCGTCGACCGCGCCCACCCGCGCCAGCTACGGCGCACCAAGTCGATCCTCGTCTCCCCCGAGCCGCACGTCTGGACACCCGAGGACCCGCCGATCACCTACGCCGTGTTCGACCTGCTGTTCCTGGCGGGCCGCGACCTCCGCGAGGAGCCGCTGCACGAGCGCCTCGAGCTGCTCGCCGCCCTGTTCGACAGCGACACCGCGCGCGTCCTCACCACGCTACCGGCCGGGGCGCCGCTGCTGCTGCATGTCGAGCATCGCCCGTCGAGCCGGGTCTTCGCCGAAGAGGTGCTGGGCAGAGGCGAGGAGGGCGTGATGCTCAAGCTCCGCGACTCGCTGTACGTCCACGGCTCGCGCACCGCCGGCTGGTGGCGCTACAAGCCACAGGAGACCCTCGACGCCGAGTGCACCGGCGTGGCGCGCGCCAACGGACGCACTTTGGGGCCGATCAGCTCGCTCACGTTCCGTCTCGCGGGCGGCGCGTGCGGCCAGGTCAGCAGCGGCCTGAGCGAGTCCGAGCGGGCGCACATCACCGCGCACCCCGATCTGTACGTCGGGAGGGTGATCGAGCTCGCCAACCACGGCGTGGAGGCGAGCGGCGCGCTGCGCCACCCCGTCTACCGCGGCGTACGCGACCCGCGTGACAAGGCCCCCGCGCCACGACCGCGCAAGACACCGCGCCGCGCTCCGGACGAAGCCGCGCTGGTCAGCGCAGCGGCCCGCGGCAAGCGCAAGCAGCGCAACTACGGCGCGATGGGCGACGGGAAGCTCCGCGCGAGCATCGAGTCGCTGCGCGCCGAAGCAGGCGAGGCGTACGAGCGCTGCCTGGAGCGTGGCTCCGGAGACCCCGCCGGCGACCTCC
>Ga0182013_10000309_pt1 | contig 66811 bp, 64 predicted proteins | sample 612S2MmetaG_FD_120487 | JGI IMG/M metagenome (GOLD analysis project Ga0182013, IMG submission 120487) | Permafrost microbial communities from Stordalen Mire, Sweden - 612S2M metaG | ecosystem: Environmental > Terrestrial > Soil > Wetlands > Permafrost | place: Sweden: Stordalen | collected... | reverse complement strand
TCACCGTGTGGGCACCCCGGATTGGTATTTCGCGGCTCACTAGCCCGGCCTGCACGTGCCCCTGTCAACGCTTCGCCACGCCCTCGCGGGACGTCGACGCATGACTCGGGGTCGCCGTGGGTCGCTAGCCCTTCAGCGCAGAGCTCTTCCATCTCCTCCTCCATGCCGGTTTATCCCGGCGCTTTCGAACAACCACAATGGACCATCGTCGTGGCTCGCGAGCGGGAGCAGGGCAGCACGGGCGTGCAGGACGGGGCGGGCGGGGTTCACGGGACCGCGGGTGGGGATGGGCGGCGCCAGGGCGGGTTAGGCGGCGCCGTTGGGATCGCCGGGGTAGGGAGGGGCCGGCGGACGGAACCGGCGGGACCTGGGCGGGTGAGGTACGGGCGGGTGGCGATCCGGGTGGTTATCCGGGTGGCGGGGGGACGGCACGGCCACCGGCCAGCTGGCCTCGGCCCATACCGTGCGGCCCGGGTAGGCGTCGGCGAAGCCCCACCGGGTGGTGCAGGCGGCGACCATGGCCAGGCCGCGGCCGCCTTCGGCCATCAGGTCGAGAGCACCCGCCACCGGGACGCCGTCGGCGCCTTCGTCGGTGACCGCGATCCTGGCCACTCCGTCGCGCCGGGCATCGACTTCGACGATGAACACGCCACCTTCGCCCGACGCGGTGTGCGAGATCGCGTTGGCGCACAGCTCGGACACGCAGGTCATGAGCGTGTCTTTGGCCGGGCAGCCGGCCAGCAGTCCGGCCACGAACCGGCGTGCCTGCGACACGGACGCGGGCGTACCGCGGAAGGCGCGGGACCACGGCCGCTGGCCTGGCGTCCATCGCGCGGTAGGTCCCAAGGAACCCAACGGAAGCACCGGGTAGGCACCTGTCACCGTAGGTCACCCCCTGACAAATAGTTCCTACCCTCAGTGACGCGCGTGCGGACGAAAAGGTTCACACGTGCTTTTGCGGGCGTAACCGGAACCACGCCAAAGGTGCGGCGTCAAGAGGCCGAAGGCACTCAGAGGTTGTAGGCACTCGGGCACAGCCCTCCGCGGCGCCGCCAGCTCCTGCGGGGCGCGGGGTTGGGATCTTCCTTGGGGGGGTGAGGCGAGGGACACTGAGGGAGGGGCCGAGTGGTGGAGGAGGAGGACATGGAGCCGGTTCCGGTTGAGGGTCCTGGACTTAAGCGTTCGCTGTCGGTGTGGGCGGCGGTGGGCCTGTCGGTCGCGCTGATGGCGCCGAGCATGGCCGCGAACATCAATCCGCAGGCGAGCGCGACCACCGCGGGCCGCGCTGTACCGCTGACTTTCCTGATCGCGGCGGTCGGCGTGCTGCTCGTCGCCTATTCGTTCGTCCGGCTGTGCCAGTACTTCCATCATTCCGGCTCGGTCTACGCCTTCGTCGGCGCCACGCTCGGCCCGCGGGCCGGGGTAGTCGCGGGCTGGGGGCTGCTCGGCACCTATACCTTCTACGCCGTCGTCACCTCCACCGCGGCCGGCATCTTCGGTGCTTGTCCGGCTGCTGGCCGGCAACGCGCCCGGCCACGAGCACTTCACCTGGAGCGTGTTCCAGGTGACGCCGGGGACGAGTTTCTCCGCGGTGTTCCTGGGCGTGGTGTTCGGCTTCCTGTCGTTCGCGGGGTTCGAGGCGGCGTCCACCCTGGGTGAAGAGGCCAACCGGCCGACCAGGGACATCCCGCGGGCGATCCTCGGCACGGCGATCTTCGGCGGCCTCTACTTCGTGATCGTCACCGCGGTGGAGATGATGGGCTTCGGCGCGGGCAAGGCCGGGGTGGCGAAGTTCACCGGCTCGGCGTCGCTGCTCGGCGACCTGGGCTCCTCCTACGTGGGCCACTGGGTCGGCGACGTGATCACGCTGGGCACCACGGTCAGCGCCTTCGGCTGCTGCCTGGCCTCCACGGTCGCGGCGGCGCGGCTGCTCTACGCGCTGTCCCGGGACACCGCCGGGGCGCGGGGCCTGGGGAAGGGCTCACGCTGGGGCACGCCAGCCTGGGCCACCTTGGTGATCAGCGTCATGTCCGGCCTGATCGTGGTCATCTACACGGCGGCGTTCCACGCCACGGCCTTCGACAGCTTCCTGTGGTCAGGCACCATCGGCACGCTGATCCTGCTCGTCGCGTACGTGCTGGCCACGCTGGGGTGCACGGTGCTTGTGTTCGTGCGGCGCAAGTTGCCGGTGCCGATGTGGCAGGTCATCGTGCCGATCGCGGCGCTGGTCGTGCTCGGCTACACGCTATACCGCAACGTGATCCCGTACCCGACCGGCGCGGCCGCGTGGTTCCCCGTGGTGTCCGCCGCCTGGCTGGCGGTCGCGGTGCTGGCGGTGATCTTCGCGCCGGGCACGGCGCGGCGGCTCGGGGTGGCGCTGGCCGCCTGGGAGGGCATCGCCGCGCCGGGCGCCGAGGCCCCTGGCGCGCACCGCAAGCGCAGGATCGCCGCGAGGCCCGTTGACTGAGCTGCTGCCCTGCGTGGCTGAGCAGGCCCTGGTCGATCACCACTGTCACGGGGTGCTGGTCAGGGACGCGGACCAGGCCACGCTGGAATCGATGCTGACCGAGGGCGGCGGCTGGCCGGGCGGCTCGGTGTTCGACTCGGGCGCCGGATTCGCCTTCCGCCGCCTGTGCCCGCCCGTCCTCGGCCTGGCGCCGCACGCCGAGCTGAGCGACTACGTCGCCCGCCGGAGCGAACTCGGCGCGGCCGAGGTGAGCCGGAGGTTCCTGTCGCTGGCCGGGGTGTCCGTGCTGTGCGTGGACACCGGCTTCATCCCCGAGACCCCCGAGCCGCTGACCTCCCCGGCCGAGCTCGGCGCCCTGGCCGGCGGATGCGCGCACGAGATCGTCCGGCTGGAGCGGGTGGCCGAGGAGGTGGCCGCGGCCGGGGTGAGCGCGGCCGGTTTCGCCGACGCGGTGCGGTCCGCGCTGGCCGCCCGCACCGTGGTGGGCACCAAGTCGATCGCCGCCTACCGGACCGGGCTCGACCTGCACCGCTGCAACCCGCTGCTGCTCACGCCGCTGCTGCGGGCGATCCAGCCCACCGGGGTACCGGTGATGCTGCTGCACAACTACCCGTACCACCGCGAGGCCGGGTACCTGGCCCAGGTGTTCCCGCACGTGTACGTCGACGCCGGGCTGGCCACCCACAACCTGGGGGCCCGCGCCCCGGCGCTGCTGGCCGAGGCGCTCGAGCTGGCGCCGTACGGCAAGTTCTTGTACTCCTCGGACGCGTTCGGCCTGCCCGAGCTGTATTACCTGGGCGCGGCGCTGTTCCGGCAGGCGCTGTCGGAGTTCCTGCGCACCGGGCTTGACGACGATCTTTATTCCGAACGGACCGTGGTGCGTCTGACCCGGATGCTGTGCGCCGGCAATGCCAGTCGCGCGTACCAGCTCGGCCCCTAGGCCTCGCGAGTAGCGACCTTTGGCACCGGCCAATCGGGACCTTTGGCGCTTAGCGGAAATGTCCAGTTAACAGACTCTCCAGTAAAGAAAGTTCCGATGTCAGGAGAGTCACATGGCCACTATCGATGTTGCCCAACCGGTTACGCACCCAGCCGCCGCGCCAGCGGTCCCGGCCAGTGGCTGGGGGAATTCCGCTCCGCTTGGCCTAGCCGGCTTCGCGGTCACCACGTTCATGCTCAGCATGGTCAACGCCAAGCTGGTAAACATCGGGGTCGAACCGGTCGTCTTCGGCGTGGCGCTGATGTTCGGAGGCATCGCCCAGCTGATCGCCGGGATCATCCAGTTCCGCAGCGGCAACACGTTCACCGGCGTCCTGTTCACCGGCTTCGGCGCGTTCTGGCTGTCCCTGTACGCGATCGCCGAGTTCTTCCTCAAGGACGTGCCGGCCGCACAGGTGGGTCACGCCCTCGGGCTGTTCCTGTACGGGTTCGGCATCTTCGCGGTCTTGCTCTGGCTGGCCTCGTTCCGTACCAACGCCGTGGTGGTCACTGCCCTGGGCCTTCTTGCCGCCGCCTTGTTCGTGCTCGGAGCGGGTAACTACTCGGGAAGTGGCTTTACCGTCGAGGTAGGCGGGTACATGGGTCTGGTGTTGGCATTCATCGCCGTCTACCTCTCCTGCGCCGAGCTCTGCGAGGCTTCGTACCAGCGCTCGGTGCTGCCGCTCTGGTCCTTGGCCAAGCACTGACCGGGCCGCGACCTAACTGAAGGGAAAGACGTCATGGGCCGCTACGCCGAAGCCTTCCAACGGAGCCTGGCCGATCCCGAGGGATTCTGGGGTGAGGCGGCCAAGGACATCGACTGGTACACCGCACCCACCCAGGTGCTCGACGCCTCGAATCCGCCGTTTTACCGGTGGTTCGCCGACGGCGTGCTGAACACCTGCTTCAACGCGCTGGACCGGCATGTGCGCGACGGCCGGGGCGAGGCGGCCGCGCTGATCTACGACAGCCCTGTCACCGGTACCAGCCGGACGTATTCCTACACCGAGCTGCTGGACGAGGTCGCGCGCTTCGCCGGGCTGCTGCGCGACCTCGGGGTGAGCGCGGGCGACCGGGTGATCGTCTACCTGCCGATGATCCCCGAGGCCGCGATCGCGATGCTGGCGTGCGCGCGGATCGGCGCCGTGCACTCGGTGGTGTTCGGCGGCTTCGCCGCGCGCGAGCTCGCGACGCGGATTGACGATGCCACCCCGAAGGTGGTGGTCTCGGCTTCGGCCGGCATCGAGGTCAGCCGCGTCATCGAGTACAAGCCGATCCTGGACCAGGCCATCGACCTGGCGCAGCACAAGCCGGAGCACTGCGTGATCCTGCAACGGCCGCAGGCACCTGCCGCCCTGACGGCCGGACGCGACCTGGACTGGGCCCAGGCGGCGGCCGGGGCCGAGCCCGCGGATTGCGTTCCCGTCGCGGCCACCGACCCGCTGTACATCCTGTACACCTCAGGCACGACGGCCAAGCCCAAGGGCGTGGTCCGCGACAACGGCGGGCACGCGGTCGTGCTGCGCTGGAGCATGGACAACATCTACGACACCAAGCCAGGCGAGGTGTTCTGGGCCGCCTCCGACGTGGGCTGGGTGGTCGGGCACTCCTACATCGTCTACGCCCCGCTGCTGGCCGGGTGCACGACCGTGCTGTACGAGGGAAAGCCGGTGGGTACCCCGGACGCCGGGGCGTTCTGGCGGGTCATCGCCGAGCACCGGGTCAAGGCACTGTTCACCGCGCCGACCGCCTTCCGCGCGATCAAGAAGGAGGACCCGGAAGGCAAGCTGGCCCGCGAGTACGACCTATCCGGTCTGGTCTACCTGTTCCTGGCCGGCGAGCGGCTCGACCCGGAAACCTACCGGTGGGCGGGCGACCTGCTCGGCATACCGGTCATCGACCACTGGTGGCAGACCGAGACCGGCTGGCCGATCGCCGCCGACCTGATGGGGCTGGAGGCCCTGCCGACCAAGGCCGGGTCGCCCACCATGCCGGTGCCCGGCTACGACGTGCGGATCCTCGACGCTTACGGCGCCGAGGCGGGGCCGGGTGAGACCGGGGAGATCGTGGTGCGGCTGCCGCTGCCGCCGGGATGCCTGCCCACCTTGTGGCACGATGACGATCGGTTCGTCGCCTCCTACATGTCGCAGCACCCCGGTTTCTACATCACAGGCGACGGCGGGTACCGCGACGACGACGGCTACCTGTACGTGATGGGCCGGATCGACGACGTGATCAACGTGGCTGGTCACCGGCTGTCCACCGGGCAGATGGAGGAGGTCCTGGCCAACCATCCCGCCGTGGCCGAATGCGCGGTGATCGGTGTCAACGACGCCTTCAAGGGCCAGATCCCGCGCGGGTTCGTGGTGCTCAAGGCGGGCATCGCCACCGAGCCTGCCATCGTGGCCGCCGAACTCGTCCAGCTGGTGCGCGATGAGATCGGGCCGGTCGCCGCGCTGCGCCGGGTCGACGTGGTCGCCGCGCTGCCCAAGACCCGGTCCGGCAAGATACTCCGCAAGACCATGCGGGGCATCGCCGACGGCCTGAACGAGCAGCCGCCCTCCACCATCGAGGATCCCGCCATCCTCGACGCGCTGCGCCCGGTCCTGGCCGACGGAGGCTGATCCGCCGTGGCCGGCGCCAAGGCGTTTAATCGCTCGGCGATCAGCTGTCCATTGCGTATCGTCGCGTTATGAAGCTGCTCTCGGTCAACATCGGTCAGCCGCGGCCCGGTCCCAAGACCGACGTCAAGGTGACAGGCATCGACAAGCGTCCGACCTGCGGCCCGGTCATGGTGACGCCCGCGCCCGCCAAGGGCACCGGCATCGTCGGGCTGGCCGGGGACCGGGTCTACGACGTGCGGCACCACGGCGGACCTGACCAGGCGGTCTACGCCTACGCCCGGGAGGATCTCGACTGGTGGGCAGCCGAGCTCGGGCGGCCGCTGCCGTCCGGCGTGTTCGGCGAGAACCTCACCACGGAGGGCGTGAACGTCAACGGCGCCCTGATCGGGGAGCGCTGGCGAGTGGGGCCCGAGGTGATCCTGGAGGTGTCGTGCCCGCGGATTCCGTGCCGGACCTTCGCCGGCTGGCTCGCCGAGACCGGCTGGGTCAAACGGTTCACCCGGGCCGCCCGGTCAGGGGCGTACTTGCGGGTCATCCAGCCGGGCGAGATCCGGGCCGGCGACACGGTCGATATCGTGCACCGCCCCGATCACGACGTGAGCATCGAGGTGGTTTTCCGCGCGGTGACGCTCGAGCCCGAGCTGCTCCCCCGGCTCCTCGCCGCTGACGCCCTCCCCGCCGAGGAACGTGAGCTGGCCCGCAAGCGCGCCGGGTGATCACGAAGACTTGACAGTCTGGGCAGAGGCGTCAAGTCTTCGCGATCACGGACAGCGCCTCTTCGATGGTTGCGGTGGCGTCGAGCCAGTGGATGCGCGGGTCGCGGCGGAACCAGGATTCCTGGCGGCGGGCGAAGCGCCTGGTGGCCTTGACCGTCTCGGCGTGAGCCGCCGCCAGGGTGCACTCGCCGTCCAGGTAACGCAGCAGCTGCTGGTAGCCGAGCGCGCGGCTCGCGGTCCTGCCCTCCCGCAGGCCCTGGCGGACGAGGCTTCTCACCTCGGCTTCCAGGCCCGCCTGCCACATGCGGTCGACCCGGGCGGCGATCCGCGCGTCTAGTTCGGGCCGGGGCAGCGTCAGGCCGATCTGGACCGCCGGGCGAACGTGCTCGTAGGCCGGCAGGGTGGCGCTGAACGGGCGCCCCGATAGCTCGATCACCTCCAGGGCACGCACGATCCGGCGGCTGTTGCCCGGCAGGATCGCACCCGCCGCGGCCGGGTCGAGCGCGGCCAGCCGGGCGTGCAGCACGGTGGCGCCGACCCGGGCGAGCTCGGACTCTAGCCGGGCGCGGATACCAGCGTCCGTTCCGGGAAAATCAAGGTCGTCGAGCGCCGCGCGGACGTACAGGCCTGAGCCGCCGACGAGCACCGGGATCCGGCCGCGGGCCCCGATGTCCTCGATCGCGGTACGGGCGAGCTTCTGGTAATCGGCCACGTTCGCGGTCTGGGTCACCGGCCAGACGTCGAGCAGGTGGTGCGGCACGCCCTGCCAGGCGGCTGCGGGCTCCTTGGCGGTGCCGATGTCCATGCCCTGGTAGAGCTGCATCGAGTCGGCGTTGACCACCTCGCCGCCCAGCGCCCGGGCCAGCGCGATGCCCAGCCCGGACTTGCCGGTGGCGGTGGCCCCCACCACGGCGACCAGATCCGTGTCCATGTCCCTAGTGTGCCCGCCGCCAGCTGGCGACGACGTAGCTGACCTCGAACGGTGCCGCCGCGTAGGCCAGTGTGGCGGTGAACTCGTCCTGGCCGACCGCGCCGGCCAAGACCTGCCAGGCGGCCCGGCCCGCGATGAACAGGTCAGCGTCGGCCGCCGGGTCCAGCGCGGCCAGCGCGCCGGGGCTAGGCGCAGCCATGGCCGCCATCACCGCCTCGTCGTAGCGGTCGGCGGCCGGATCGCGGGCACCAGGGGCGCCGCGGGCCCGGCGGCCGGGGCCATCGCCCATGGCGAGCATGGCCACCCGCGGGGCCAGCATCGCGATCTTCTCGCCCAGCTCCAGGCACTCCGCCGGCGGCGCGTCCGCCGCGATCCCCCACCAGGCGGCCCCGCTGACGTCGGCCCCGCTGACGTCGGCGCCCTGGGTGAGCAGCCACCTTCCGATGGTCAGCGAGAGCGGGAGGACAGGTGCCCGGTCCTCGCCCCAGGGGACACCGTACCGGCGCAGGCTGCCCGGCGTCTGCGGCGGGTAATCCCCGGTGCGCTCGGCCCCGCCGACCACCACGACCAGGTCGGGCGCCGCCGCGCTTAGCCTAGCCACCGCCTCATGACAAGCGGTTCGCAGCCGTTGGAGTTCCCTGTCGCCCGGGCCGGACACCCCGGTGGCCGCGGGGATCAACAGCGGCGGATGCGGGCAGACCGCCGCGGCGATCAGCATCGGCGTGATCCAGGTTCTCGGCGGTCGCGGGCGCCCGGAGTCACCAGCCCGCTTTCGTAGGCGATGACGACGAGCTGAGCGCGGTCGCGGGCGTTCAACTTGGTCATGATGCGGCTGACGTGGGTCTTGGACGTCAGCGGGCTGAGGAACAGGCGGCCGGCGATCTCGTCGTTGGACAGGCCCTCGGCGACCAGGACCATCACCTCACGTTCCCTGTCGGTCAGGCCGGCCAGGATCTGATCGCTGGGCGGCAGCCGTTCGGGGCGGCGGGCGAGGTCGGTGATGAGCCTGCGGGTCACGCCGGGCGACAGCAACGCGTCGCCCCTGGCCACCACCCGCACCGCCTGCAGCAGGTCGGCCGGCTCGGTGTCCTTGACCAGGAACCCGCTGGCTCCGGCCCGGATGGCCTGATAGACGTACTCGTCGGACTCGAAGGTGGTCAAGATGATCACCTTGACTCCGGCTAGGTCGTCGTCGGCGCTGATACGCCGGGTGGCCTCCAGGCCGTCCACTCCGGGCATCCTGATGTCCATCAGCACGACGTCGGCGCGGGCACGGCGGGCCAGGTCCACCGCCTGGGCACCGTCGGTCGCCTCGCCGACCACCTGAAGGTCATCGGCGGCATCGATCAGCACGTGGAACCCGGCCCGGATCAGGGCCTGGTCATCGGCCAGCAAGACCCGGATCACGGCCGCGCGTCCTGCCCGGCCCGGACGGTGGTGAGCGCCGGATCGGTGAGCGGAAGCCGGGCCACGACCCGGTAGCCGGCCTGCGGGGGGACGGCCTGCGCTGTGCCAGCCTGTACGGGGCCAGCCTGTACGGGGCCAGCCTGTACGGGGCCAGCCTGGAGGGTGCCGCCCACGGCCGCGGCCCGCTCGCGCATGCCGACCAGCCCGTGCCCCGCGCTGGTGGCGCCGGCGGGCGGCCCCTGCCCGGTGTCGGTCACCTCGATCCGCAGCTCGTCGGCACTGTAGCTGAGGCAGACCGCGGCGGTGGCCGGGCCGGCGTGCCGGATGGCGTTGGTCAGCGACTCCTGAACGATGCGGTACGCGGCCAGGTCCGCGGCGGCCGGGAGCGGGACCGGGTCACCGGTCACGGTGACGGCAGTCTCGAGCCCGGCCCGGCGGGCACCGGTGACGAGCGCTTCGAGCTGGGCGATGCCCGGAGCTGGCTGGGTGGGGTCAACGTCGTCGGCCTGACGCAGCACATTCAAGATGGCGCGCAGCTCCCTCAGCCCGTCCTTGCTCGCGGCCTTGATCGCCTGCAGGGATTCGGCGGCGGCCTCCGGACGGGTGGACAGGACGTGGGCGGCCACCCCGGCCTGCACGTTGATGGTAGCCATAGTGTGCGCGACGACGTCGTGCAGCTCCCTGGCGATGCGCAGCCGCTCCTCATCCACCCGCCGGCGGGCGTCCTGCTCGGCGCGGTCAAGGAGCGACGCCGCGTAGGCGCGCCGGTTCGCCACCGCGATCCCGGCAAACAGCGCCGCGGCGACCATCCCGGGAAGGGTGTCAAACCCGCCGCCGCTGATGTGGCCGAGCGGGTTGTTCACCGCGGTGGCCGTCATCAGCACGGCGAGGGTGGCCAAGGCCGCTAGTACCGCACGGCGGACGCTCACCTGGGTGGCCACCGCGTACAGGGCCAGGACGGGGGCGATCAGGGCGGCACCATTGACGTAGCCGAGCAGCGAATAGACCGTGACCGCGCAGACCGAGACGGCGAGCACGATGACCGGGTAGCGGCGCCGCCAGGCCAGCGCCAGGCAGGCGATCGCGACGAGCAGCAGCGCGGCGGCCGGATGCGGCGCCGGGTGGCCACGAAACTGAGCAGTGTCGGCGGAATTCTTGGGATTGCCCTCGGCCAGGCTGCCCAGTACCAGGACGATGGTCACCACCACGGCGAGAAACGCGTCCCTGACGGCCGAGCTGTGCCATCGCCGCCACGCCGCCATGACACCGTCCATGGGAGTAAGCGTAGGCATGTCCGGCCCCGGCGTCGCCCTCCCCCGGTTGACCAGCTGAGTACTCCCCTGGGAGTACGGGGGCCCCGGTTAGTCCCGCGGTGGTACGGCCAAGTGCCAACCGGCGCCGGACGACGGGCCCGGGGTCCGGGCGGCACTGTAGGAGACGCAGCTGGCGGAACGGCCGCCAGCTTGGCGACTCGGAGGCTGCGATGCCCGCGCTTACCCGCTTCGTACTCCGCCATAAGGCGCTGGTGGCCCTGTTCTGGGTCGTCGTAGCCGCCGCCGGCGTGATGACCATCAGCGGCACCACCCACCGGATGACGAACAACTTCGCCATGCCCGGACAGGCGTTCAAGGTGGACAACCAGATCGCCAGCCAGTACGGCAACGGCGGCTCGCAGGCCCCCTACCTGCCGGTGATCACCGTGCCGGCCGGGCAGAAGGTCACCGACCCGGCCGTCGCCGCCGCCACCGGGCGGGCCTTCGCCGCGCTGGCCCGGGCGGTCCCGGACGTGCGGATCGCGGACTACGCGACCACGCACAACCCGGCGTTCGTCACTCGCGACGGCCGGTCTACCTTCGCGCTGGTTTATACGGCCCCGGTAACCGGTTTCGGCGGCCCCGACCTGGGACCCGTGGTCGAGCGGGCCGTGACGGCCGCCGGGCCGGCCAGCTGGCAGGTGGGGGTCACCGGCTCGGCGCTGCTGGCGAACGGGAAGCCCTCCTCGTCCAAGGGCACGTCGGTCATGGCCGAGGCGATGATCGGCTCCGTCGGCGCGCTGGTCATCCTGGCTCTGGTGTTCGCCAGCTTCCTGGCGCTGCTACCGCTGCTCATCGGCGGGATCTCGGTGCTGGCCACGTTCTTGCTGGTCGGCGGCCTTACCGAGGTGACCGGGGTCAGCCAGATCGTGGAATTCTTGATCGCGCTGATCGGGCTGGGCGTGGCCATCGACTATTCGCTGCTCGTGGTCAGCCGGTGGCGCGAGGAGCGGGCGGCGGGCCGGGACAACGTGGCCGCCGTGACCGAGGCGATGAACCACGCGGGCCGGGCCGTGGTCTTCTCCGGCCTGACCGTGGCCATCGGGCTGCTGTCGATGATCGTCCTGCCGGTGCCCATGCTGCGCAGCGTCGGCTACGGCGGTGTGCTGGTCCCGCTGATGTCGGTGGCCGTGGCCATCACCTTGCTGCCGGTGATCCTGGCGACCGTGGGCCCCCGCCTGGACTGGCCGCGGCTGCGGACCGAGCGCCGCGCCAGCCGGGTGTTCTCAGCCTGGGCCCGCGGCGTGTACCGGCACCGCTGGCTGGCCGCGCTGGCCGGCCTGGGCATCCTGACCGCGCTGATGCTGCCTGCGCTGTCCCTGCACCTGGGCGAGCCAGGCAGCTCCGCGCAAGCCACCAGCGGGCCCGCCCATGACACGCTGGTCACCCTGACCGACGGCGGCATTCCCTCGGGTGTGCTCACCCCGGCCGAGGTGCTGACCTCCTCGTCGGCCGGCGCGCCTGCCCGGGCCGCTTTGGTCGCGACGCGGGTGCCCGGTGTTTACGCCGCGGTCGCGCCGGCCACGCCGGACTACCAGCGGGGCGGGACCTCGATCGTCACCGTCATCCCCCGCGCGGAGAGCAGCGTGCCCGCCGGCCAGACCACGATCGCCGCGCTGGAGCGTTCTTTGCTTGGCCGGCCGCAGGTGATCGGCGTCGGCGGCGACGGCGCCTCGCTGATCGACTTCGACCACGCCGTCTACGGCGACTTCCCGCTCATGCTTGCCCTCATCAGCGTCGCCACCTTCCTGCTGCTGACCCGGGCGTTCCGTTCGGTGCTGCTGGCGGCCAAGGCCGTGGCGTTCAACCTGATCTCGCTGACCGCCGCGTACGGCGTGCTGACCTGGGTCTGGCAGGACGGGCACGGATCTGGAGCGCTGTGGGGCATCCCGGCCACCGGGGCGATCACGATGTGGGTGCCGCTGATGGTCTTCGCCTTCCTGTTCGGCCTGTCGATGGACTACGAGGTGTTCATCCTCACCCGCATCAGGGAGGTCTACGACGCCAGCGGCGACGCCCGGCACGCGGTCACCGAGGGCCTGGGCCGGACCGGGCGGCTGGTCACCAGCGCCGCGGCGATCTTGATGCTGAGCTTCCTGTCCATGTCCACCAGGCCGCAGACCGACCTGAAGATCCTGGCCACCGGGCTCGGCGCCGGCATCTTGATCGACGCGGTGGTGGTCCGCTGCCTGCTCGTCCCGGCGCTGGTCGCCCTGTTCGGCCGGGCCAACTGGTGGCTGCCGGCCCCGATGGCCCGGCTGCTCAGGATCTCGGCACCGGCCGGCCCGGCCGCTGAAATCGCCGGCCCGCAGGGCCCGGGCGGCCCGCGCGCCGAAGCCGACCTCGCGGGGACCCGGGCCAGGTAAACCGCTCGCTACAGCCGGGCCAGGCGGATCACCGCCTGGCCCGGCTGTAGCCTGCGCCCCGCCCGATCTGGAACCAGGGACGCCGGGCTGGCATAATCCGCCCTGGTACGGTGCCGGCCCCGGGAGGAGCACCCCGATGAGCGAATACCTGGACAACTCCGGGCGGGAGGATGTGCTGAGCGGGGGGGCCCGGATGATTCCGGTGGACACGCCGCGCGGCCGGTACCGGGTGTGGGTGAAGCGGACCGGCAACCACCCCGGTCTGCGGTTGCTGCTCCTGCACGGAGGCCCCGGTTCGACTCACGAGTACCTGGAAGCCTGCGACAGCTACCTGCCCGCGGCGGGCATCGAGTACTACTACTACGACCAGCTCGGCTCTGGCTTCAGCGACCAGCCCGAGGAGCCTTCGCTGTGGGACCTGGACCGCTACGTCGACGAGGTGGAGCAGGTCCGCAGGGCGCTCGGGCTGGACCGGGACAACTTCATCTTGTTCGGCCACTCGTGGGGCGGGATCCTGGCCGTCGAGTACGCGCTGCGGTACCAGGAGCACCTGCGCGGGCTGATCATCTCCAACATGATGGCAAGCGTCCCGGCCTACAACGCCTACGCCGAGCAGGTGCTGATGCCGGCCATGGATCAGGCGGCGCTGGCCGAGATCAAGTCGCTCGAGGCGAGCGGCGACACTGGCGATCCCAGGTACATGGAACTGCTGAACGAGCAGCACTACGTCCACCACGTGCTGCGCATGCCGGTCGAGACCTGGCCTGACCCGGTGGTACGAGGCTTCGCGCATATCAACCCGGCGATCTACGTATCCATGCAGGGTCCCAGCGAGCTCGGTATCAGCGCCGACGCCAGCCTGGCCCACTGGGACCGGACGGCGGAGCTGACCTCGATCGAGGTGCCTGCGCTTGTTATCGGCGCCCGGCACGACACTATGGATCCTGGCCACATGGAGATGCTGGCCGGCCGCCTGCCGCGCGGGCGCTACCTGTACTGCCCGGACGGCAGCCACATGGCCATGTATGACGATCAGGCGGTGTACTTCGCCGGCCTCGTCGACTTCCTGCACGGCCTGGCGCGCCGGTAGCGCGGCATCACCCGGAGCCCGCGCGGGGCCGTCAGCCTTCGCCGGAGAATCGCTCCCAGGCGGCCTGCTTCGATACGCCGACCGCCGCTCCGATCCGGGTCCAGCTGACGCCCCGGTCGCGCAAGCTGCCGACATGGTCGTGCAGCGCGGCGCCGGCCTGGGAGGCCACGGCCTGGATCCGGGCCAGGCTGGCGAGCAGCTCATCGTCGGACTGCTCGTGCGCCGCGCCAAGCTCGGGCAGCGGCTGGCTCGGGACGGGTTTGCGCTGCTCCACGAGGATCTGATCGCACAGGTCGACGCATTCGTCGCAGATGTAGACGCCCGGGCCGGCGATGAGCTTGGCCACTGTGTGCTTGTCCTTCCCGCAGAACGAGCAGCGCAGGTTCTCGGCCCAGTCGGGGTCACGCGCGGACTTCCTGGAGATAGGCATATCGTCAAGATAATCTTGACGATACCGTGCGTCAAGGCAACCTTGACGAGAAAGGCCGGCAGGCACACCGGTAAAAATCATGCCGGCGGGCGAGTGCATCGCCGTCAGCACGGAGTCAGAACCGGGCTGCGTGCGGCAGGCGGAGCCCGACCACGGCTCCGCCGTCCGGCTTGTTGCGGGCGGCTGCTACCCCCCCGTGCGCCACGGCGATGGCCTGGACGATGGCGAGTCCCAGGCCCGCACCTCCCTGGTCGCGTCCGCGGCCGGAATCGGGGCGCCGGAACCGCTCGAACGCATGGGCCAGGAAGTCGGCAGGGAAGCCGGGTCCGTCGTCCTCGACCTCGATCTCGAGATCGGGGCCGCTGACCCTGGCCGTAAGCACGATCACCGATCCGGCCGGAGCGTAGCGGAGCGCATTATCCAGCAGGTTGTCGACGGCTTCTCGGATCCGGTCCGGGTCGATACGCGCCCGCAGGGCAGCCGGGGCATCGATACGGCAGCTAAGGCCGGCCTCGGCCAGCCGGGGCCCAGCGAGTTCCGCGCTGCGCGCGAGCAGCGGCCGCACCTCAGCCTGCTCCAGCCGGAGGCTGAGCTGGTCCTCGTCGCTGCGCGCGAGCAGCAGGAGGTCCGTGGTGATCCGGGCCAGCCGGTCGGCTTCCGCGGCCGCGCTGTGCACCGCGGCCGCCAGTGCCTCACGGCTGCGTCCTGGGCGGCTCGCGAGCTCGAGCTCACCGCGGAGCACCGCGAGCGGTGTGCGCAGCTCGTGGCTGGCATCAGCGACGAATGCTCGCTGCCGCGACAGCGCCCGCCTGAGCCGGCCGAGCAGGTCGTTCATCGTCGCGGCCAGCGCGGCGATCTCGTCCCTGGTCGCCGGGACTTCCAGGCCGGCCTCCCCGTCGCGTTCAGACAGCGCGGCCACCTGCCTCCTGAGCCGCTCGACCGGAGACAGGGCCGCGCGGGCCAGCCCGTAGGCGCCGGCGCAGGCGATGACGATGAAGCAGCCGCCGCCCGCCGCCAGCTCCCGCGCGGCCTGGCTCATGGTGGAGTCAAAAGCCTCCAGGGAGACACCGGCGATCGCGGTCCAGCCAGGATGACTGGCCAGGGGCGCGGCCGTGATCCGGGTGTTCTCGTCGTTCACCATCTGGCTCACCGAAATTCGGCCGTGCCGCGCCTGGCGCAGCTCGCCCGGGGTTACCAGCGGGACGGTTCCGGCGTCCGCACTCGCGCCGCGCACGTGGCCGGTGGCGTCGATGACCTGGACCAGGTATTCGCCCGAAGCCGAGTTGGCCGCCGTGGCGGGCGCGCCGGACTGGCCGCCCGCGTTCAGGTACGTCCCAGCCTGGCTGAGTTGGAGGGCAAGCTGAGAGTCGATGACGCCCAGCTGCGCGGACGAAAGGCCGCTGATGAACAGCCAGCTACCCAGGGCAAACACGGCCGCGGCCGCGGCCGCGAAGGCGATCGCGAGGCGCCACCGGATCGGCATGCCGTTATCCGGCGTGGGCGTGACGAAGCCGGTAACCCATGCCCCTGACCGTCTCCAGGTCGTGCCGTCCGAACGGCGCATCGATCTTCCGCCGCAGGTAGTTCACGTACTGGTCGACGACGTTGGATCCGCCGTCGTAGGCGAAGTCCCACGCGGCGTCGATGATCTGCGAGCGGGAAAGCACAGTGCCCGGATGCCGCAGGAACAACTCGAGCAGGGAGAACTCCTTGGGGGACAGCTGAAGCTCGGTCTCCGCTCGCCAGGCCCGCCAGCTCGAGCAGGCTGAATGGCTTAACTAGGTAGTCATCCGCGCCGGCGTCCAGCCCGCGGACCCGGTCCCCCACGCTGTCGCGGGCGGTCAGCATCAGCACAGGAATCCAGATGCCCGCCTCCCGCAGGCGCCGGCACAGCTGAATCCCGTCGAGGCCGGGCAGCATGACGTCTAGGACGATCGCCGCATAGGCGTTCTCGGTCGCCATCCACTGCCCCTCGGGGCCGTCGGCGGCGACATCCACGGCATGGCCTTCTTCCTCTAGCGCCCGCTTGAGCAGCGCAGCCATCCGGATCTCATCTTCTACCACGAGCACTCGCATGGCAGCAGGCTACGGACCGCCAGATGAGAAAGCGATGAGAACAGCCGTGAACCGATGACAGACCGTTACCGTGCCCGGCCTGACGCCAGATGTGAAGCCTCACATCGTTCTCTCACGGGCGGTTCACCAGCGCGTGCCCATCCTAGGGAACGTACCGCTGATGTCGTTCATGCAGGGAGCAGTCACATGGATCAGCAATCCGAAGACAGGCAGGCGGCTCGGAGGCTACCGGGAGCGGGAGGGCCGTTCCCCGGCACCGGGCCGGCCCAGGCCAGGCCAGGCCGGGCCAGCGGCCTGGTGCAGGTACGCCGCTGGTCGAACTTGACGGCCGCTGCGCTGATCGCGGGGACCGCCCTGACCACCGGGTATCTCGCCCGGGCCAGTGTGCAGGCCGCCGCTCCGGCGGCGGCTACGTCCGTCGCCGGGGCGGCGGCGGGCACCCATCAGCCGTGTATCTCTGTCCCGGTCGCCACCTCCGGTGGTTCGGGAGTAACCCGCCAGACCGTGGTCCGGTCCTGCGGGACCGCAGGCACGAACGCGCCGGTCGTGGCCGGCACGAGCCAGCAGACCGGTCGGGAGGATTCCTGATGCGCGCTTCGGTCGTGACCGGCTGGACCCTGGTCAGCACAGGCACCGCGGACGTCGCCGTCGCCGAGCGAGAGGCGCTTGGCACCAGTGCACGGGTCGCGGCCTGGCCTGCGGAGGACATAGGCACGGCGCTGACCGCCGTCGACATCGAGCTGGCCCGGTTGGAGGAGCAGGCGAGCCGGTTTCGCGACGATTCCGAGCTCACCCGGATCAACCGCGGCCGGGGCGGCGTTCATCAGCTGAGCCGCGGACTGGCGGAGGTGATTGGTGTCGCGCTGGCCGCCGCGCGGTGGACCAGCGGCCTGGTTGACCCGACGGTGGGCGGCGCGCTCATCGCCCTGGGCTATGACCGTGATTTCGCGGCCATCGACCCCGGACCCCAGGGGCCGGCCGGCCAGACCGGACCAGCACCCGGCTGGCGGTCGGTGACGCTCGACGGAGCCACGCTGGGATTGCCCGCCGGGATCCGCCTGGATCTCGGCGCGACGGCCAAGGGACTCGGATCCGACCGCGCGGCCACGGCGGCATTCCACGCCTGCGCCCACGGCTACGGCCGGGGCGGGATTCTGGTCAGCCTGGGCGGAGACATCGCCGTGGCCGGCCAGCCGCCCTTCGGCGGCTGGCCGGTGGCCATAGCCGACTCCTCCGATCCAGGCGGCGGACCTCCGGACCAGGTCGTCAGGCTGACGGCCGGCGCGCTGGCTACGTCATCGGTCAGCTGCCGCCGATGGCAGCGGGACGGGCGGCGGCTGCACCACATCATCGACCCCCGTACCGGGTGGCCGGCGGCGGGTCCGTGGCGGACGGTGAGCGTCGCCGCAGCCAGCTGCGCCGAGGCTAATGCCGCCGCCACCGCCGCCATCGTGGCGGGCCGCGACGCGGAAGCGTGGCTGGCTCAAGCCGGGCTACCGGCCCGGCTGGTGGCGCACGACGGCGCCGTGCGGCTCCTGGGCGGCTGGCCGGACTCCGGTCACGGCCGGCTTCCCGTCCCGCCGCCGAGCCTGCTGCCTGGCCCGCCAGCTGGGGGCCTGCCCGGCGCGTGGTCCGGGGACGGGGATCGGCGTCATGGCTAGCGGCGCCGCGGTCGCGGGATCGCAGGGCCTGTGGTTCGTCTCGCGGGGCAGCGGGCTCGTGCTGCTGATCCTGCTCACTGCCGTCATGGTCCTCGGGATCGGGACCGGGGCGGGCCGGGCCTCCCGGCGCTGGCCCCGATTCGCGACCGCCGAGCTGCACCGGACGCTGTCCCTGTTCACAGTGGCGCTCCTCGGTCTGCACGTGGTCACGGCCATCCTCGACCCCTACGTGACGATCGGCTGGGCGGCGACGGCTATCCCGTTCCTGTCCCCCTACCACCGGCTGGCGATCGGCCTGGGTACCCTGGCCGCGGACATCGGAGCCGCAGTCCTGCTGACCAGCGTGCTGCGCTCCCGGCTGGGTTTTCGCTGGTGGCGCGCGGTGCACTGGCTGGCCTACCTCGCCTGGCCAACCGCGTTCATCCATGGCCTGACGGCAGGCAACGACATGCGGGCCGGCTGGACCGCGGTGATCGGCTGGGGCGCCGCTGCCGTCGTGGTGGTCGCCCTGCTGGCCCGGCTGTTGACCGCGCGGCGGCACGCCCCGGCCGCGGGGCCGGTGGCGAACCACGTCGCAAGCGATTCGGCGGACCAGCGCGTCCCGGCCACGCCAGGAATACGCCGATGAGCTCTACCGTTGCGGTCCTGCCAGCGGCCGGCACGTTGCCACGACTGCTTCTGGCCGGCCAGGCCGGCCCTCCTGGCACTCTGGCCGAGCACCTGGCACGGCACGGGAACCGCGTGTCGTGCGCCGGTGCCGAGCAGCGCGGGGAACTCATCCGCCAGGTCGAACGCGCGGGCCTGGCCGGCCGGGGCGGAGCGGGCTTCCCCACCGCGGCCAAGCTGCGCGCTCTGGCCGCGACCGGGCCCGCCCCCCTAGTCATCGCCAACGGCGTGGAAGGCGAGCTGGCCAGCGACAAGGACAAGGTCCTGCTCGCGGTGGCGCCGCACCTAGTGCTCGACGGCGCGGTGTGCGCCGCCGAGCTGACCGGCGCCGCTCAGGTGGTGATGGTGGTGCACCACTCGGTCCGGGAGATCGTCGACCATGCCGTCAGCCAGCGGCGCGGGGCCGAGGTCGATTCCGTCCCGGTGCGGGTGCTGACCGCCGCCGACCACTTCGTCGCCGGTGAGGCGAGCGCGGTCGTGCACTGGGTGGAGCGCGGCATAGCCAAGCCGACCGGTCGGCCGGCCCGGCTCGGTAGCGACGGGCGCGGCGGGCGTCCGGCCCTGGTGCAGAACGTCGAGACCCTGGCACACCTCGCCCTGATCCTGCGGTACGGCGCGGCCTGGTTCCGCTTGGCCGGCCCGCCCGAAGAACCTGGCTCAATGCTCATCACCATGCTGGGGGCAGTGCGCTGGCCCGGGGTCTACGAGATCGAGATCGGCACGCCCGTAGCCACCCTGATGGAGCTGGCCGGAGGAACCGCTGGGCCGCCTGGCGCGCTGCTGATCGGTGGCTATTTCGGCACCTGGGCCGAACCTGCCGCCGTGCTGCCGCTGCCATTCTCCTCGGCCGGGCTCGCACCGGCGGGCGCCAGCCCGGGAGCCGGGGTGGTGGCCGTGCTGCCGCGTACCGCCTGCGGCCTGGCGGAAACGGCACGGATCACCCGCTACCTCGCCCGTTCTTCGGCCGGCCAGTGCGGCCCTTGCGTCTTCGGGCTTGACGCGATCGCCGGGCAGCTTGAGCGGCTGGCCGCGGGCGGAACCTGCGACCTCACCCTGGTACGGCGCTGGCTGGGGCAGGTCACCGGGCGGGGGGCGTGCCGGCATCCGGACGGCACGGCGCTCATGGTGGCCAGTGCACTGCGCGTCTTCCGCGGCGAAACTGACCTGCACGCCCGCGGTTGGTGCAGCGCCGAGGATGCCGCGGCTGTGCTCCCTGTCCCGGGTGGGACCGGAACATGAGCGATGGCATGCGGCTGAAGGTCGATCCGATCGCCTGCGACGGACGCGGCTTGTGCGCCGAACTGCTGCCCGAGCTGATCACGCTGGACGACTGGGGTTACCCGATGCTCGCCCGCCGCGACGTGCCGAGCGCGCTGCGTGCCGAAGCCGCAGCCGCCGTCCAGCTGTGCCCCCGGCTCGCGTTGCGGCTGGAAGGCACTGCGGCTGGAAGGCAGCGGCCAGCAGGGGACGGATCCAGCCTCAGCTAGGTGACGGCTGGTAGAGACGGGCTAGGTCTACTAGGAGCACGTCGCGGCTGCTCGCGGCCGCCCGCAACGCGGGCTCGAAGCCCGCCCCGGAATAGCACGCCAACGTGGTATGGGACGTGTCGTAGCCCTTGAGGGTCAGCAGGGCGCGGGCCCGGCGGAGACGCTCGACATGCCGCATGCCCATGACCTTGCCCCACTTCGTCTCGCCGAGGGAAATGACCTGCCTCGGCGCCTCGGGTCTGGCCGGACCGAGGACGGCCACGTCGATCTCGATCTGTGTCTTGTTCTCCGGGTCAGCGACGGTGCCCGAGGCCACCTCCCCGAGCGGCGCCCCGAAGGTCGAGCGCCATTCCACGCGAGCGAACTCCCGGCATACGGCCTCAAAGTGCGGGCCCGCAACCTGGGAGCCGAACATCGGCTTAGCGTCGGCCCATACCTCTGCGCCCAGCCCGAGTTCCAGGTCGGCCCATCTGGGTCGCATGATCGCCTCGTAGAAGGTGATGAGCGGTTCGGTGATGCGATAGCGCGTCCGGCCGGACCGGAAGATGTCGATTTCCTTGGTCACCAAGCCAGAGTCTTCGAGCACGTTAAGAGGATGCGCGATGTCAGCCGCCTTTCGGCCGATGTAGTTCGCTATCCCGCCCCAGGTCTCGTTCCTCGCCGCTATCGCAGCCAGCACCGAGTGGTAGAGCGCTGGATCCCGGATATCCGTCTCCTCCGCGAGCAGGTACCGCGCCTCCCGAAGCAGCGGACGGTCCGGGTTGAGCACCGAGCGCACCACCCAGGCGTCGAAGTCGGCCGCCGACGCCGGGGCATCGTCGCGGACGAACTGCCTGCGATAGGCGGGCGTGCCGCCGACAACGGCATGGAGCTGCATCGCGAGCCCTAGATCCGTCGCTCCCCAGAACCGTGCGGCGTCGCGGTAGGCGAAGGGCTTGACCACCGTCTCCAGACCGGCCCGCCCGCGCAACGGAGCGTTGCCCGTCAGCAGGCCGCCCATCACCGACATCGCTGACCCGCAGAGCAGTACCCGTGCATGGCTTTGGCGGCCCTGGGACGGTCCGCGGTTATCGATCTCGCGCCGCAGCAGCGAGGGCAGCACGGGACTTGCCTTCATCAGGTAGGGAAACTCGTCAATGACCAGCGGAACTGGCCGGTGGTCGGCTAGGGCAAGGAAGTACCTGAGTGCGTCTTCCCAGCCCGAGAACGCGAATTCCGCTGCCGAGCCCGACTGCCTGGCGAGCGCGGCGCTGAACATCCGCAGCGACTCCGCCTCGGTGGCCTCGACGGCCTCGAAGAAGAAGCCGCCTGCGGCTGCGGCCAGGGAGCGAAGCAGGTAAGTCTTGCCCTGGCGTCGCCGCCCGCTGACTAGGCCGAGGGTCGCCTCGGGGCGAGGGTCAGCAGCAAAGTCGGCCAGCGCGGTCCACTCCCGGTCTCGGTCGAAAACATGGGAGGGCTTTTCGATGACGCTCGTCATATCGTCTATCGTAGTTCACTGAACTATATTTCAGTGAATCATAGTCCAGTGGTCACCTATGGCTGACGGACTGCCACGGCGCTAGGCGGCGGTTAACGGGCGCAGGGCGGGCATGCCGAGGAGGACGGGTGCCGCGGAGGCCTCGGGTTTGGGGGTCTCAGGGTTGGGGGGCGCGGCGGAGGCGGCTTGCCAGGCGTCGCCGGCCCGGGTGCGGCGCAGCGCGAGCGGGGCGCCGTCCGCCAGCAGGTAATGGGGGGCGCCGCGGGTGACGGTGACGGTGACGATGTCGCCGGGACGCGGGGCGCCGGTGGCTTGGGGTGCAGTGTCTTGGGGTGCGGTGGCTTGGGGTGCGGGGTGGGGGGTGAAGTGCACGAGGCGGTTGTCGCGGGCCCGGCCGGACATGCGGTGGGTGGCGGCGTCCTTGCGGCCTTCACCCTCGGCCACCAGAACCTCCACGCATGCGCCGGCCAGCTTCTGATTCTCCGCGTAGGTGGTTTCCTCGACCAGGGCGGTGAGCCGCTCGTAACGCTCCTGCACGATGGCCGCCGGCACCTGGGCGTCCATGGTCGCGGCCGGGGTCCCCGGGCGGATGGAGTAGCGGAAGGTGAACGCGCCCGCGAACCTGGCCTGGCGCACCAGGTCCAGGGTGTCCTCGAAGTCCCGGTCGGTCTCGCCGGGGAAGCCGACGATGATGTCGGTGGTGATGGCGGCGTCGGGGATGCTGTCCCGGACCCGGTCCAGGATGGCCAGGTAGCGATCCCGCCGGTAGGCGCGGCGCATCGCCTTCAGCACGATGTCGGAACCGGACTGCAGCGGCATGTGCAGACTCGGCATGACGTTCGCGGTCTGCGCCATCGCCTCGATCACGTCGTCGGTGAAGTCCCGCGGGTGCGGGGAGGTGAAACGGACACGCTCCAGGCCTTCGATCTCGCCGCAGCGACGCAGCAGCTTGCCGAACGCTTGCCTGTCGCCGAACTCAGCGCCGTAGGAGTTCACGTTCTGGCCGAGCAGCGTGACCTCGAGCACTCCGTCGGCCACTAGCGCGCGGATCTCGGCCAGGATGTCGCCGGGCCGGCGGTCCTTCTCCTTGCCCCGCAGGGTGGGCACAATGCAGAAGGTACAGGTGTTGTTGCAGCCGACCGAGATCGCGACCCAGGCCGAGTACGCGGATGCACGCCGGGCGGGCAGCAAGGAGGGGAACGTCTCGAGCGTCTCGGCGAATTCGACCTGCGCCTCGTTCCTGATCCGGGCCTGCTCGAGCAGGGCGGGCAGCGAGCCCATGTTGTGCGTGCCGTAGACCACGTCGACCCACGGCGCGCGCTGGGTGATCTTGGTGCGCTCCATCTGGGCCAGGCAGCCGCCCACCGCGATCTGCATGCCGTTCTTCTTCTGCGGCAGCAGGTGGCCCAGGTTGCCGTACAGCCGGTCGGCCGCGTTCTCCCGGACCGCGCAGGTGTTGAACACCACCACGTCCGGGGTCTGCCCGGCGGGGGCGGGCCGGTAGCCCGCCTCGTCGAGCAGGCCGGCCAGGCGCTCGGAATCGTGCACGTTCATCTGGCACCCGTAGGTGCGAATCTGGTAGGTCCTGCCGCCTGCTGCCACACGACCAGGATAGGGGCCGGGCGCACACGGGAGGGCCTGGTGATCATGCCGCCGTTATCCGGCATGATGTTTGGTATGCACATGACTACGGAAGTGGCACCTTTCGGTGAATGGCCCTCCCCCATCCAGGGCGCCGACGTCGCCCGCGAGCAGGTCGGGCTGTCGTTCCCGGCCATCGACGCCGCCGGGGTGTGGTGGCAGGAGTCGCGGCCCGCTGAGGGCGGGCGGCTGGCCGTGGTCTGTCAGGGGCCGGACGGGATCAGCCGTGACGTGCTCCCGATGCCGTGGAACGCCAGGACTCGCGTGCACGAGTACGGCGGCCGGTCCTACCTGCCGGTGCCCGGCGGCCTGGTCTTTGCGAACTTTGCCGACCAGCGGCTGTACCGCTGCGCCACGACCGGATCCCCCGAGCCGCTCACGCCCGCTCCCGGCCCGGATGTCACCGAACGGTTCGCCGACTTCGTGCTCGCTCCCGGCGGCGGCGAGGTGTGGTGCGTACGGGAAGAGCACCTGGGCAGCCGGATTCGCCGCGCGATCGTGGCGGTCCCGCTTAACGGCTCGGCGGCGGACGATGACCGGGCCATCCGGATGCTGGTGTCAGGCTCGCACTTCTACGCCTCGCCAACCCCGTCGCCAGACGGCACCCGGATCGCCTGGATCTGCTGGGATCACCCCCGGATGCCGTGGGACGGCACCGAGCTGCGGGTCGCGGTGCTCGACGACACCGACCCGTTGAGCCCCGTCGGCGACCCGAGCCAGCAACAGGTGCTCATGGGCGGCGACACCGAGTCCGTGCTGGCCCCGGTCTGGCGCGACGACCGCAGCCTGTACGTCGTGTCGGACCGCTCCGGGTGGTGGAACCTCTACCTGGCCGACCTGCTGAACCTCCCGCGTGCGCTGTGCCCGCGGGAGGAGGAGTTCGCCGGGCCGCTGTGGCAACTGGGCCTGCGCCCGTACGCGGTGCTCGGCGACGGCCGTATCGCCGTCACGCACGGGACCGGGGACACGCACCTGGGAGTGCTCGATCCGGACTCCGGTGAGCTGACCGATGTCGACCTTCCGTACCAGGTGCTCGGACCCGGCCTTTCTGCGTCCGGCCAGATCGTCGCCACGCTGGCGGGCGGCCCCACGATACCGACGGCCGTCATCGAGGTCACGATCCCGCCGGCCCACCCGGCAGACCCGGCCACCCCGCCCTCGACCCCGCCCTCGGCCTCGACCTCGGCCTCGGTCCGCGAGCTGAGCCACGGCACGGGCTCGCGGCCAGACGCCGCCTACCTGCCGGTGCCGCGTGCGGCCCAGCTGACCGAACCTTCTGGCTCGGTCGTGCACGCGCTGGTCTACCCGCCGGCCAACCCCGCGTACACGGGTCCGGACAGCGAGCTTGCGCCGTATATCGTCTGGGTGCACGGCGGCCCCACCGCCCAGGTCGTTCCTCGCCTCGACCTGGAAAAGGCCTTCTTCACCAGCCGGGGCATCGGGATCATCGACGTCAACTACGGCGGGTCCAGCGGGTACGGCCGCGCGTACCGCGAGCGTCTGCGCGGCCAGTGGGGCATCGTCGACGTGGCCGACGTGATGGCCGCGGCGCTCGCGGTGGCCGCGGCGGGCCAGGCGGACGGGAAACGGCTCGGCATCCGCGGCGGCTCGGCGGGCGGCTGGACCGCCCTGGCCGCCGTGACGTCCGGTATCGGCAGCAACGGACGCAGCGGCGACATCGGCGGCGTCTTCGCCGCGGCTACCTCCTACTTCGGAGTGGCCGACCTCAGGCAGTTCGCCGCGCAGACGCACGACTTCGAATCCAGGTATCTCGACGGCCTCATCGGGCCGCTGCCCGAGTGCGAGGCGCTCTACACCGAGCGAGCGCCGGTCGGGCACGTGAATCCCGCCACCTGCCCGGTGCTGCTACTGCAAGGACTCGACGACCCCGTCGTCCCGCCCGCGCAGTCCGAGTCGATCGCCGCTGAGCTGGCCGCGCACGGCATACCGTACGCCTACCTGACCTACGCGGGTGAGTCACACGGGTTCAGGAAGGCGGAGAACATCGCGGCCAGCCTGGAGGCCGAGCTCTCCTTCTACGGCCAGATCATGGGCTTCACCCCGCCGGGCGTCCCGCCGGTGACGCTGACCGGTGGCTGAGAAGAGCCGCCCACCTCTCAGTTTCCAGATACCGGGCGACCTGGGGACTTATCTTCTAATATCAGCTTTTTCTTCCAATGGCGCTGATGGACGGGGGACCTGGGGTGAGTCATGGATCTTCTCAGGCCTGGTGATCCGAGCCAGGTCGGTCGCTACCGGTTGATCGGGAGGCTGGGAGAAGGCGGGATGGGAACCGTGTTCCTTGGCCTGTCCCCCGGTGGCCGTCAGGTCGCGGTGAAACTCATCCATCCCGGGCATGCCAGCAGCCAGCAGTTCCGTGAGCGATTCGCGCGAGAGATCGATGCGGCTCGCCGGGTCGGAGGTTTCCACACCGCCTCCGTCGTCGACGCCGACCCCGGGGCCGATCCGCCCTGGATGGTCACCGCCTACATTCCCGGTCCCTCGCTGCAGGATGCGGTGGCTGAAGGCGGCCCGTTCGGCCTGGAAAAGGTGTGCAGGCTGGGCGCCGGGCTCGCGGAGGGGCTGGCCGCGATCCATGCCTGCGGCCTGGTCCACCGCGACCTGAAGCCGAGCAACGTGATCCTGGCCGACGACGGGCCCCGGATCATCGACTTCGGCATCGCGCGGGCGGCCGAAGCAAGTCCGATGACGACAGCCGGCGTGGTCGTCGGCACGTACTCCTACATGTCCCCCGAGCAGCTGCGGGGCGAAGTGGCCAGCCCCGCCAGCGACGTGTTCGCGCTCGGCTGCACGCTGGCGTTCGCCGCGACCGCCCGCGTCACGTTCGGCGACGACTCGATCGTCACCGTGATGTATCGCATCACCACCGAACCGCCCGACCTGACGGACCTGCCTGACGAGCACGGCTTCCGCGAGCTGATCCGCGCCTGCCTGGCTAAATCCGCGGACGACAGGCCGCGCCTGGCCACCATCTTGACCGCTCTGGCGCAGACCGGCACCGCCGCCGGAGTCGCCGCGGCGGCGGTGCCGGTTCCCGTCCACGAGTCCTCATCGACTGACCCGCAGTACGAGCAGACCCGGACGATGCAGACCGGCGACCGCTCCGCCCCTGGCCCGTCCACCGCGGAGGGGGCCGGGCCTGGCGTTCCGCTGGCGCCAGCCGGGGGTGGCGTACGCGGATCCGCCCGTCCCGGTTCACGGCGTCCGGTGCTGATCGCCGCCGGCGTCGTCATCGGGCTGGTCGCTATCGGCCTGGGCATCTTGCTGAGCCTCGGCAGCCCGAAGTCGGCTCACCTGGCGGACACCCGGACGTCAGCCCATCCGACCCTTCATCCGACCGCCCTAAGGACCGGGCAGGGCGGCTCCGGACCGCCCTCGCAGCCCGAAGCCATGCTGCACGACCCGGGCGGCAAGGACGTATTCGGCGTGGCGTTCAGCTCGAATACCGTCCTCGCGACCGGGGACAGCCGCGGCCACACCATCTTGTGGAACGTGGCCAACGGCAAGCGCCTGGCCACCCTGAGCGACCCGAACAGCGCTGGCGTCAACGGCGTCGCGTTCAGCCCGAACAGCAACTCGTTCGCCACGGCCGACGCGAGCGGCAACATCTACCTGTGGGACGCGGCCACCGACAAGCTCACCGCCACCCTGGCGAACGTCAGCGCCAAGGGCAACGACAGCATCGCGATCAGCCCCGACGGCGGCTTCGTCGCGGTCGGGGACGGCGACGGCAGCACCTCGCTGTGGGACGTGGCCACCGGCCACGTCAACTCCGCCCCTTCGGCCAGCCTGCACGACCCGGCGGGCAAGAGCGTGTACGGCGTCTCGTTCAGCCCGAACGGCAACTTCATCGCCGCGGGTGACACCAACGGCAGCACGTACCTGTGGAATGTGGCCACCGGCAAGCACGTCCACGTCTTCCGTGACCCGAGCAGCCACGGCCTGTACGACGTCGCGTTCAGCCCGGACGGAAACCTGCTGGCGGTCTCCGACACGTCAAGCAGCACCGGCGGGGGCGTCGTCTACCTCTGGGACGTGACCAGCGGCAAGCTCACCAACACCCTGCAGTCCTTCGACGACAGCGACTTCAGTGACATCGCCTTCAGCCCGAACGGCCGTTACCTCGCCGCCGCCAGCACCAACGGCAACCTCAACCTCTGGAATGTGGCCACCGGCAAGCTCCTCGACCGGCACCCGGGCACCTCCGGCCAGAACCTTATCGGCGTGACCTTCAGCCCGAACGGCGACTTGGTGGCCACATCCGACATCGCAGGCGACGCCTACGTCTGGAGTACGAAGTGGCTGAACTCCTGAATCTGGGCGACAGTCAGCGGGCGAATTCGGTGGCCCGGGACTCGCGGACCACCGTGATGCGGATCTGGCCGGGGTAGGTCAGTTCCTCCTCGACCTCCTTGGCGATGTCGCGGGCGATCACCTGGGCCTGGATGTCGTCGATCCGGTCCGGCTTGACCATGACCCTGATCTCGCGGCCCGCCTGCATGGCGAAGACCTTCTCGACGCCGTCGCGGCTGGCCGCGATCTGCTCCAGCCGCTCCAGACGCTTGACGTACAGTTCAAGCGACTCCCGCCGGGCGCCCGGCCGGCCGCCGCTGATCGCGTCCGCGGCCTGGGTCAGCACCGCTTCGACGGTACGGACCTCGACCTCGTTATGGTGCGCCTCGATGGCGTGCACCACGTCGTCGGTCTCGCCGTACCGGCGGGCGATCTCGGCCCCGATCAGCGCGTGGCTGCCTTCGACTTCGTGGGTTAGCGCCTTGCCGATGTCGTGCAGCACCGTGCAGCGCCGCAGCAGCCCCGGGTCGATCCGCAACTCACTGGCCATCATCCCGGCGATATGGGCCGACTCGACCAGGTGCCTGAGCACGTTCTGCCCGTACGAGGTGCGGTACCGCAGCCGACCAAGGAGATCGACGAGTTCCGGGTGCATGTCGGTGATGCCCAGCTCGACGAGGGCGTCCTCCCCTGCCCTCTTGCATAGCTGCTCGATCTCCGCCTTGCCGAGCTCGTAGGCGTCCTCGATCCGCTGCGGGTGGATGCGGCCGTCCAGCACAAGCCGCTCCAGGGTGAGCCGGGCGATCTCGCGACGGACCGGATCGAAGCAGGAAAGCAGCACCGCCTCCGGCGTGTCGTCGATGATGAGGTTGACTCCGGTGACGGACTCGAAGGCCCTGATATTGCGGCCCTCCCGGCCGATGATGCGGCCCTTCATCTCGTCCCCGGGCAGATGCAGCACCGAGACCACGGACTCGCTGGTCTGCTCGGTCGCCACCCGCTGGATGGCCAGCGTGACGATCTTGCGCGCTCGCTTGTCGCCTTCGGACCTGGCCTCGTGCTCGATGTCCCTGACGATGAGCGCCGCTTCGCGTTTGGCCTGGTTCTCGATCGTGGCGACCAGCTCGGTCTTGGCGGCCTCGGCGGTGAGCCCGGCGACGCGCTCCAGTTCCTTGCTGCGCTCGGCATCCTGGCGGTCCAGCTCGGCGGTGCGCCGAGCGAGATCGGCCCGGCGCTGGTCCAAGGTCTGCGTGCGGTCTTCGATGCGCCTGAGTTCTTCATCGAGCCGCTGCTCGCGGTCGGCGAGCCGGGTTTCGCGGCGCTCGAGATCACCGCGCAGCTCACGCACCTCGTCCTTGACCGCGCGTATTTCCTCTTCGACTTCGCGGCGACCCTGGGCGGCCTGCTCGGCTTCCTGGCGGGCCCGCTCGAGAATCCCGGTGGCCTCGGCCTGCGCGCGAGCCCGGATGCGGTCGGCCTCCTGGGTGAGGAGATCGCGGTCGGCCGCGGAGAGCTGGCCCGCGTCTGCCGGTGTGCTCGCGGTCCGGCGCCACACGACCCCGAACGCCAGTACCACTGCGAGCAACCCGACCACCATGAACGCGAGCGACAATCCGCTGCTCATGGCCACCCCTTTCCGTTCATAGCCTTCGGGGCACCCTCGTGTTATGTCTGCGACGTCGGTACCAGGGCTTGTTAGGTATATGCCCTGGTGCGGGCGATCACACGCCGTCTTCGCCCGCTGGCTGATTTTTCGGGTCGGCTGCTCCCGGTCCGTCCGGCTACATAACGTATCTGATTGTCCGTCCTCCGCTATTTTTCTGTGCAGGGTGGGCCAACATCTCGCTGCCGCGAGGTTAAGGCTTCATAACCTTTTTATCAAGCAAAGCATCGCGGATCAGAACGAACGGTACGTCACCCGGACGAAAGGTGCGCACGTGCGAGCTGGTGAGAAAGTGAGGACACGACCGGGGCGGCAACGGTCAAGGCCCCGCTTGCCGGGCGGCTTACCGGCCACGTGGGCTGAAGATGCTGGTTACGAAGAGTAACCGTAATCTTCGCCGGGCTCTTCTGGAGTTTCCTCTTCTGGGGCCAGGTACGGTTCGGCGTCCAGGTCCTCCTCGACCGGGCCTTCCTGCTGCATGGCTTCCCTGATCAGCCTGAAGGTCAGGCCGGGCGGATAACCCTTCCGGGCGAGCAGGCTCGCCGTCCGCCGGGCCCGCGCCTCGGGCGGCTGCCCGCGGGTGCTTGCCAGCTTCTGCTCGACCAGACGCCGGGCGGTGGCGACCTCCTGCTCGGGGTCGAGGGTGTCGACAGCTTCGCGGATTTCCTCGCCGTCGACGCCGCGGCGCTTGAGCTCGGCCGACAGCGACCGCCGGGACAGGCCGCGGCTGTGGTGCCTGGACTCCACCCAGGCCCGCGCGAACGCCGCGTCGTTGATCAGGCCAGCGTCGGCGAACCGGCTGAGCACGGACTCCGCGGCTTCGTCAGGCACGCCGCGGCGGTGAAGTGCCTGCGCCAGCTGGGCCCTGGTCCGCGGCTCGGCCGTCAGCAGCTGCAGGCAGATCTGCCTGGCCCGGGTTTCCGGGTCACCGGGGTCACGGAGCTGGGTTTCAGGGTCACGCGCCCCGATCTCGGACGATGACCCTGAAACCCGCTTACCAGTAGCCACTTCCGGTCACCTGACTAGACCGGGACGGCGGCGGCGGCCACCTTCGAACTAGACCCGTGGCCGTTGCTTGCGGCCGGCTTGCTGGCGGCCGGTGCGGCCTCCGCGTCCAGGCGCGGCCCGATGCCGAGCTTCTCCTTGATTTGCTTCTCAATCTCGTTGGCCAGGTCCGGATTCTCTCGCAGGAAACCGCGGGCGTTCTCCTTGCCCTGGCCGAGCTGGTCACCGTTGTAGGTGTACCAGGCACCCGACTTGCGCACGATGCCCTGCTCGACGCCGAGGTCGATCAGGCTGCCCTCCCGGCTGATCCCGACACCGTAGATGATGTCGAACTCCGCGACCTTGAACGGCGGCGACATCTTGTTCTTGACCACCTTCACGCGAGTCCGGTTGCCGACCGCTTCCGTGCCCTCCTTGAGGGTTTCGATCCGGCGTATGTCCAGCCGGATCGAGGCGTAGAACTTCAGCGCCTTACCGCCCGAGGTCGTCTCAGGGCTGTTGTGCACGATAATTCCATCCGCCAGGTAGTTATGCGAACCTTCCACCTCGATGTCATATCGGCTCATGATCGTGAAGTTCGACTTCTGCTTGATATCGAGGACGCGCGCCGGAATCGGGCGGATCGTCGGCTCCGTGAATTCAGGCTCCACTGCGAATTGCCCGCGGAACCGAGGCAGCAACTTGTAGTCCATCGATGGGTGGATGTACGGCGCGACGATCTTCTGGAACTTTTCCGACGCCGAGGTACTGAATTGAAGCACGCTCATCTTTCGCGCCCCACGGTACATGAGCTTGACCTGCAGTCCATACGTGTCCCGCAGGTAATGCGCAAGGCGATCACGAGAACCAGGGCTCATTGCCTCGACGCAGATCTCGATTCGGCCGGTACCGCCGGCTGTCCGCTCCTGGACACCTTTGGAGCGGACAGTGAAGCAGCCATCGTCCATGTACCAGATCGCGAGTGCAAGCGGTGTAAGGCTCTTGAGGTAATCCCACGTGAGGTGCTTCTTCCCGTCTCCGAAATACACCGCCTCGCGCAGCTCTGCTAGCTCGGCCAGCGGCGTGAAGTCGGCGAAGACGGCACCCTTGGCATTCGCTGTCTTTGCGTGCGGGATGTTTGCTAGTAGCGACACCTTCCAGTCCAGGTAGGCCGCCTGCTTCACACCGTGCCCCATCCGGAAGCGGGCACTCGCATCGTCCGTTCGCACCGGCTTGGAAAGATTTCCGTCGCCCATGAGCGCACCGAGGATTGCCTGCACCTGCATCGCGCTGAGAAGAATCGGCTGGGCAATCATGACGCGGTCGCCGACCGCAATGTCTCCAGCCTCCCGCCACCCTCCAGGAGTACGGACGAGATGGTTGCGAGTCAGGTCCATGATGGCTCGGCCATGTCCTGTACCTCCACCGGAGCGCTCGATAGTGAAGTGCAGGAACTCGTCGGCTCGACCATTGTTGAACCAGTTGATAACCTTCCTCGGCACCATCTTTCCCAGGTCGGGATCGTAGGAAAGGACCTCGACTGGCATCTTCTGGTTGACGATCTTCCCGATTCTCTCCCGCGTGCCATCCGCCAGAGTGACCTGCGTATACCAGGAAGCGCACCCGAACATGACGCCGACCTTTTCCCGCAGCTGGTTGATGAAGATCGCGGTGGTCTTGGTCTGGCTCAGCGCGCCAGTGATCTTGCGGAGGGCCTGGGACATGAGCCGGGCCTGAAGGCCGACGTGGCTGTCCCCCATCTCGCCCTCGATCTCCGCCTTCGGCACGAGCGCGGCGACCGAGTCGATGACGATGACGTCGATGGCGCCGGACCGGATGAGCATGTCCGCGATCTCAAGCGCCTGCTCACCCGTGTCCGGCTGGGAGACAAGCAGCGCGTCCGTGTCGACGCCGAGCTTCTTGGCGTAGTCCGGGTCCAGCGCGTGCTCGGCGTCGATGAACGCCGCGATGCCGCCCCCCTTTTGCGCGTTGGCCAGGGCGTGCAGCGCCACGGTAGTTTTCCCGCTGCTCTCTGGTCCGTATATCTCGACGATGCGGCCACGCGGCAAGCCGCCGAGGCCTAGCGCCACGTCGAGCGCGATCGAGCCGGTCGGGATCACCTCGACCGGCACCCGCGTCTCATCGCCGAGGCGCATGACCGAGCCCTTGCCGAACTGCCGCTCGATCTGCAGGAGCGCGGTCTCCAGGGATTTCTCCCTGTCGCCGGACCGTTCGAGGCCCTGCCTGCTGTTTCCTGCCATGGGGACTCCCTGCCGGGTTTAGGGGCCTGCGGGCACCTCCCGCACCGCCCAGGTCGTCTGAGTTAAGGTCCCGCCGGACACCTCCGGCGGATCAGTGGACACGCTATGCGCCACCACTGACATTTCTGCCTGGTGCCGCGTGACGCCTGCCCGCGGGGGTGATTTCGCGGCCGCTGCGCCGGAGACCACCGCCATCAGCCCACTATAGAGCGAACGTGTATTCGATCATGGGCGACACGCCGAAAGCGCCTTCAGAATTTCAAGAAATCCAGGGTTTCAGTGACTTCTTTGACCTCGCTGGCCATGCCTGGCTCCAGCCGGGCGCATGATTCGGCGAGCCTCGTGATGAGCCCGGTCAGGTCGACGTCTGAGGGCGGTGCCTGTCCGTGCTGGGAACTACGTCGCATCGGCTCGATCGTAGCCGCCAGGAGCCGCGGAGACGGGCGCCGAGGAGGCGCCGTAGCCGGTGATGGCGGCGGATTTCTTCAGCGTGTCGAGGATCGACAGGCCCTGGCCGATCAGGCCGGTGACGACCTCGTTGACGCCCTGGGTGCCGGACAGGATGGTGAGGTTGGAGTCGGCAAGGCCGCGGGCGGCCGCCTCGACCAGAGCCGGGAGGACCTCCACGAGGCGGTTGGCGGCGATGAGCTCCTGGTTGCCTTCCCGCAGCGAGGCGGCCCTGGCCTTGTTCGCCTCGCCCTCTGCCTCGGCGATGGTCCGCTTGCTGAAGGCCGTCGCCTCCGCGGCGAACCTGGTCTGGTCGCGGTCGGCCTCGGCCAGGGTGCGCTTGCGGTAGGCCTCGGCGTCCGCCGGGCGGCGGACCTCGGCCTCCAGGCGCTGGGCGGCCAGTTCGGCCTGCCGCTGGGCGAGCGCGGTCTGCTGCTGGATGACCTGTTGCGACGCCTGCGCCTGGGCGAGCGGGCCGGCCTGCGCCGCCCGGGCGTTGGCTTCCTCGGTCTCGGCCTGGAAGCCCGCGCGCTTGATGGCCGTGTCCCGCTCGAACTGGGCCTTCATCGCGGCCGCCGCCAACTCCCGTTCTGTCGCCTCCTGATCGGCCCTCGCCTTCGCGATACGGGCCTGGCTGGCTACGGCGGCGGCGTGCGGCGCGGCCAGGTTATTGATGTACCCCGAGGAGTCCTCGATCTCCTGGATCTCCAGCGCGTCCACCACGATGCCGAGCTTCTCCATCTCGCCGTGGCTGCCGTCCTTGACCTCCTGGGCGACCCGGTCCCGCTCCCTGATAATCTGCTCGACGGTGAGGCCGCCGATGATGGATCGCAGGTGGCCGGCGAACACCCGGCCGACCAGCACCTCCATGCGGTCCTGCTCGGCCAGGAACCGGCGCGCCGCGTTCGCGATCGACGCCTGGTCGTCGCCGACCTTGAACGCGGCGACCGCCCGGATGTTGAGCCGGATGCCCTGGTTAGTGATGCATTCCTCGACGATCTCGGCCTCTTGCAGGGCGAGCGAGAGTATGCGCGCCTTCTGCTTCACCGGGACCACGAAGCAGCCATGTCCGGTGACGATGCGGAACTGCGTCGCCTCGTTCCGCCGCTTCGAGCCGGAGATCAGTAGCGCCTCGTTCGGCGCAGGAACATGCCAGAAGAACATGACGGGCTCCCCTCGGGCCGGGCCCTGGTGGTTACTGCTGGATGGGAGTGACGAAGACGGAACGAGCCGACAGGATGTCGACCACCACGATCCGGCTGTGCCGCGCGATCGGCTCGTCGGACCAGGCCGCGAAGGCCTCGGTCCCGCCGCGCACCGGCAGCAGCACCTCGCCGGGCCCCTTCTCGGGGACGGACACCGTGACCCGCCCGACCTTGCCGATAAGGCTTTCCTGCGCGTCCGCTGACACATTTCACCGGCTTCCTGATGCTCCGTGCCGGTACTGGTATACCACCGGGATGGCGGCCCTGGATGAGACCGGGCGCTGCTCATGGCGGTCGTTGTACGCTGGTGGCAAATTTCGGACAAGGGTTCGTCTGGCGCACGAGGGGAGATGCAGGCCATGCCCGAATTCAATGACGGACTCGCCGAGACCGAACTGCCCGCCGGACGCGTGGAAACCGACGTCCTGATCGTGGGATCCGGCCCGGCCGGCGGGGCGGCGGCGCTATGCCTGGCCACCCTCGGGATCGGCAACATCATGATCACTAAGTACCGGTGGACGGCCAACACGCCGCGGGCGCACATCACCAACCAGCGCGCGATGGAGATCTTCCGCGATCTCGGCGTCGAGGGGCAGGTGCTAGCGGACGCCACGCCGCACGAGCTGGTCGGCGACACCGTGTTCTGCACGTCGATCGCCGGGGAGGAGATCGGCCGCATCCGCACCTGGGGCACGCATCCGGCCCGCGAGGCCGACTATCAGCTGGCCTCGCCGTCGCTGATCTGCGACATCCCGCAGACCTACCTCGAGCCGATCCTGGTCAAGAACGCGACCGCCCGCGGCACCCAGACCCGGTTCTCCACCGAGTACCTGTCCCACACCCAAGATGCCGACGGGGTTGACGTGCGCGTGCGCGACCGGCTGACCGGCGCCGTCTACACCATCCGGGCTAAGTACCTCATCGGTGCCGACGGCGCCCGCTCGATGGTCGCCGCCGACATCGGCCTGCCGATGGAAGGGCAGATGGACATCGCCGGCTCGATGAACATCACCTTCAAGGCCGACATCGCGGCCTACGTTGGGCATCGCCCTTCGGTGCTCTACTGGGTGATCCAGCCCGGTTCTGATGTCGGCGGGATCGGCGCCGGCCTGGTCCGCATGATCAGGCCGTGGCACGAGTGGCTCATCGTCTGGGGCTATGACATCAGCGAGCCCCCGCCCGTGGTCGACGAGCAGGCCGCCACGCAGATCGTCCGCAGCCTGATCGGCCTGCCCGATCTCGAGGTCGAGATCACCGGCACCTCGCTGTGGGGCAACAACGAGATGTACGCCACGCACCTGCAGGCGGGCCGGGTGTTCTGCGCCGGCGACGCGGTGCACCGTCATCCGCCGAGCAACGGGCTCGGGTCCAACACCTCCGTGCAGGACTCCTACAACCTGTCCTGGAAGCTCGCGGCGGTGCTGCGCGGGCAGGCTGCCGCCTCGCTGCTCGACACCTACTCGGCCGAACGGGCGCCGGTAGCCCGCCAGATCGTGCTGCGGGCCAATCAGTCAAGCCGCGAGTTCGGCCAGTTCTTCGAGGCGCTCGGGATGACCGAGGCGAAGACGGAAGCGGAGATGACCGCGCAGATCGAGGAGCGCAAGGCCAACACGCCCCGGGGCGCGGCCAAGCGGGCAGCCCTGGTCAAGGCCATGGAGCTCAAGAACTACGAGTTCAATGCGCACGGCGTCGAGCTCGGGCAGTTCTACCAGTCCGCGGCGATCGTCTCCGACGGGTCCGCCCGGCCCGAGCCCGACCGCGACCCCGAGCTCTACTACCAGCCGTCGACCGTTCCCGGGTCGAGGCTCCCGCACGTCTGGGTCGGGGACAGCACGCGCAAGCTCTCCACCCTCGACCTGGCCCCGTTCACCAGGTTCACGCTGATCACCGGGATCGCCGGCGAGGCGTGGGCCGGCGCCGCCGGCAAGATCGCGGACGACCTCGGCATCCCGCTCGAGACCGTGGTCATCGGCCCCGGGCGCGAGGTCACCGACATCTACTACGACTGGGCCCGGATCCGCGAGGTCGGGGAGGAGGGCGCGATCCTGGTGCGCCCGGACAAGCACATCGGCTGGCGCTCGATGGGCTTGCCTGAGGACCCCGAGCGCAGCCTGCGGAAGGCGATGGCGTCGCTGCTCGGCCGCCAGCCCTAATAACCGGACGGCGCGAACCAGGCCCGGCAGCGGCCGACAGAAATCCAGGCTGCGGGGGCTGCGGGGGCTGCGGGGACTGCGGGGACTGCGGGGGGGCGAGGCGGCGCGGGACCTGGCGAGGGCTAGCATCGGCATCGATAAGACTGCTGGCGTGAGGAGACTTCAGATGGCGCTCGACGAGGACGTGGCCCGCCTGGCCAAGGGCAAGAACCTGGCCACCGTGGTGACCTTGATGCCAAGCGGGCAACCCCAGGCGCTGCTCACCTGGGTGGACACCGACGACGAGTACGTCCTGGTCAACACGGAACCGCAGCGGCAGCGCGCCAGGAATGTCAGCCGCGACCCGCGCATCACCGTGCTGATCCACAGCAGCGATAACGCGTATGACTGGGCTGAGGTCCGGGGGCACGTAGTGGAAACCGTCACCGGCGACGAAGCCAGGCAGCACATCGACGAACTGGCGCGCAAGTACACAGGCAAGGACTACGCCGCGCCCATCGGGCCGCAGGGCCGGGTGATCCTCAAAGTCGCCCCTGACAAGATCAACACTCCGCGGCGGCTGGGCCGCTAGCTGGCTCTTTCCTGCTTAACGCAGGTTGTCCGGCACGTTGAACGTGTCGCAGACCGTCCGCCAGACCACCTTGGCGTCCACTCCGTCGGCCAGGGCGCGTTCCACCGTGCGCTCGCCCAGGTTACCGAACACGAAGTCCTTCGCCAGGCTCTGTGCGTACACGTCGCCGAACTGCGCCCTCATCAAGCTCCAGAATTCCGTCTGCCGCACCCCGCCAGGGTACTGCCGTGACGTGGCCGGGATAGCCGGGGCCGTTCGGCCTAATGCGCCCGTAACCTGCGGCGGGATTGGGCAGGCCCGCAGCGGCGGAGACCTTTTTGCCCGATGTGTCGTTATCGGCTAATGGGGAAGTAGTGGATCACTGGCGTACATCGCGCTCTTGAGTGTGCGCCGCCCGATCAGGCCGGCGATGCGGGACCGGCTGTGGCGGGTTACGGGCACGATGGAGGCCGGATGGTCGCGCCGACGGGGGTAAACGAGGACTCTCCCCAAGAGCCGATGGATGCTGCACTGGCGCACGCTGAACTCACGGCGGAAGACCATGCGGAGGGCGGGGCGCAGGACGCTCGGGCGCAGGACGCTTGGCTCGATGGGGGCGATCCGGAGGCAGCCATGGATGTGCCCGAGAGGGCGCCCGGCCGGGATATGGGTCCGCTGGCGCTGGTCGGCATCGTCGTCGGCGTCATCGCGCTCGTCGCGGCCGCGGCCGGCGTGCTCGCGGTGGCTACCCACGGCTTCCACAGGAAGACCGTGGTCACCTACCGGCCCGCCGCCGTGTTCAAGCTCCATCCAGGCGAGTGCGTCAATTCGGCACCGAACGGGCTCGCCGTCACGGTGCTGGCCTGCGGAACCCCGCACGACGCTGAGGTATTCGCCACGTTCGCCCTGCCCGTGTCTGGCTGGCCAGGTAACGCGGTGGTGCAGCAGGACGCGGGCAACGGCTGCGCGGCCCGGCTTGGCGGTTACCTGAAGCCGGCTCTGGCGAGCGCCGGCCTCGCCCAGGAGTACGTCTACCCGAACCAGGTCGCCTGGCAGGCGGGCGAGCGCGCGGTCGTCTGCGAGGTGAGCTCGCCCACCGGGAAACTCACCGGGTCGGTCCGCCAGGGAAGCTGACCGCGGCCGGGTCAGGCGCGGCTGGGTGCAGCCACTGCCCGGCCACCATCACCGCGCTCAGCCGGAAATCATCGGCACAGACCACCAGGTCGGCTTCCAGGCCCGGCCGCAGGGCCCCGATCCTGTCCTGCAGGCCAAGCACGCGAGCCGGAGTGGTGCTCGCCGCGGCGGCCACATCAGGGACCGGCAGGCCCGCGGCGACCGCCTGCCGGACCACACCGGCCATGGTGGCCGTGGAACCGGCGATGGCACCGGCACCGGCGACGGCACTGGCACCGGCGACGGGCGGGGTGCGGCCGGCCAGGCGGGCTACGCCCCCGGCTACGGTTACCCGCAGCGAGCCGAGCCGGTAATCCCCGTCCGGCATGCCCGCGGCCGCCATGGCGTCGCTGATCAGGACGAGCCGTCCCGGGCCGGCCGCACGCGCCGCCATCCGGACGATGGCGGGGTGCAGGTGGACCCCGTCGGCGATCACCTCGCAGGTGACCTCGGCCCGGTCGAGCAGGGCCCCGGCGGCCCCTGGCTCGCGGTGGTGAAGCGGCCGCATGCCGTTGAACAGGTGGGTCGCGTGAGTCGCGCCCAGGTCGACCGCGGCCGATGCGACCTCTGCGGTCGCGTCGGTGTGGCCGATGGCCGCCGTCACCCCGGCCCGCGTCGCCGCCTTGATCAGCTCGGCCGCACCGGGCAGTTCGGGAGCGATGGTGATCACGCGCAGGTAGCCCGCGGCCGCCGCCCGGAGGCGCTCGAAGGCGGTGACGTCGGGAGCGAGCAGGTGCCGCGGATCCTGAGCACCGCACCTGGCGGCGGAGAGGAACGGCCCCTCCAGGTGGATCCCGGCCAGCACACCTTGCCCGGCCAGCCGGGCCAGCATGGCAGCCCTGGCTTGGAGTTCGGCCAGCGGCGCGGTCACCAGGCTGGCCACCATGGTGGTGGTGCCGTGGCAGCGGTGGAACTCCGCGGCGCGCCTGGCATCGTCGCTTGATCCCTCGGTGAAAGAGGTGCCGCCACCACCGTGCACATGGATGTCGACAAACCCGGGAAGCACCCAGGCCCCGCGCAGGTCGGTCACGTCAAGCCCGCCGGAGCCAGGCGGATGACCGGATCCGACGGCATCGATCAGGTGCCCGGCCAGCCGGATCCAGCCGGGGCTTAGCACCTCCCGCGGCGTGACCACGCGGCCGCCGGCCAGCAGGCGGTGGGAGCCAGGGACCGCTTCCATCAGCAGCCGCCGGACGGCCCTGGGATACCCGGGCCGACCGCGGGCTGATCGACGATGCCGGTTACCACGTCCCGCAGCACGGCGCCGAAGTGCACCACGTACCACGCTCCGCGCCAGGAGATCAGCGATGCGATGCCGAACGAACGCTCCTGACCGTGCTGCTCGTAGACAACACGGGCGCCGGGGACGTGCCAGTAGCCCAAGGTGTTATCGCACTCACCCGGGTAGACCCAGACCTCGTCGTAGGCAGGCACGATCACCCGGACCAGCCGCGCGCCGGAGCCCACGGTGGGGTGCGTCGCGCCGACATCGAGGGTGAAGTCGTACCAGAGCCGTTCGTGCCAGTCCGCGGTGGGATCATAGATCGCCTTCACCTGCTTGTATGCCGCCAGCGGGAAGAAGGCGGGCAGCGCGAGGCGGGAATTCCCCGTGGTCACGGCCAGCCACAGATCGGTCATCGCGTGCCGGAAGGCCACCGAGTCCGTGCTCGGCACGGTGCGGGTCTGCGGCTCGGCGCCCGCACCGGGCGCTACTGGCAGGGCGGTCGGCGGCCCGGTGGGATGGGTCGCTGGGGTAACGCGAGACGGCGGATCCGATGGCGGCCGCGTCGAGGGCGAGCTGGTACCGGCTGGGCTGGACCTCGTCTGCGTGTGCGGCGCGGGGGCGGCGGTCAGGCCGCACCCGGCTAGCCCGCTTCCTGCCAGCCCGCTTCCAGCCAGCAGAGCCGCGACGATCGCCGCCCGCCGGGACCACTGCATGCCGTCACCCGCCACGTTTTGCGTTCCCGCCCGGAGTGCAGCCGAGACTACTGCACCACCGGGGAGGCTGACCGGCGGACCGGAATGTCAGAGGGGCAAGGCACTATGGATCCATGAGAACAGATTCCCGCCAGTACCGGTCTGACCTGCGGCCCGCGATCCCCCTGATCATCGGGTATATCCGTTGAATTAGGATATGTATATACGACAGGAGGCCGCCGAATGTCCAAGACGCTCATTGACGTGGATGATGAGCTGCTCGACCAGGCGCAGGCCGCCCTGGGCGCCAGGACCAAGCGGGAGACGGTGAACCGGGCGCTGGCCGAGGCGGTCGCCTCGGTGGCCCGCAAGCGCGAAGTCGAGCGGCTGGACCTCGGCGTCTACGCTGGTCTCGGCAACCCGACGGTGATGGAACAGGCGTGGCGATAGCCCGTTATCTGGCGGATAAGAGCGCCTTGGCCCGGTGGCACCATCCGCCGGTGCGAACGGTGCTGGCCCCGCTCGTCGAGCACGGGCTGATCGCGACCTGCGGGATCACCGAGCTGGTCGTGTTGTTCAGCGCGCGCGGCCGGGCGGACTGCGACCAGGTCGCGGCGGACCGGCGGCGGGCCTACGAATGGCTGCCGACCGAGGACGGCGACCTGCGGCGGGCGCTCAGCGTCCAGGCCGAGCTCACCGCGCACGGCCAGCTCGGCGCGGTGTCGCTGGCGGATCTGATCATCGCGGCCGTCGCCGAGCGGCACTGTGTCTGCGTGCTGCACTACGACGCGGACTACGAGCGCGTCGCGACGATCACCGGCCAGCTCACCCGGTGGGTGGTTCCGGAGGGCAGCCTGCATGACGAGCAGGCTCGGAGCACCGATCGGCGCGACCTGACGGGCGGGGTGACATGACGGGCGGGGTGACATGACGGGCGGCGATGCCCTGGACGGGTTCTCACCCGCGACCCGGGCCTGGTTCGAGGGGGCGTTCGCCGAGCCCACGAACGCTCAGGCAGGTGCGTGGCGAGCGATCGGCAAAGGCGAGGACACGCTGGTCGTCGCGCCGACCGGATCGGGCAAGACCCTGGCTGCGTTCCTGTGGGCGATCGACAAGCTGGCGGCGCTGCCGCCGCCCGGCGACCCGAAGCGGCGTACCCGGGTGCTCTACGTCTCCCCGCTGAAAGCGCTGGCGGTGGACATCGAGCGGAACCTGCGGGCGCCGCTGACCGGGATCAGGCAGGCCGCGCACCGGCTGGGCCTGGAAGAACCAGACATCAAGGTGGCCGTCCGCACCGGCGACACCGCCGCGGAAGAGCGCAGGAAGCTGGCCAGCAAGCCGCCTGACATCCTCATCACCACGCCGGAGTCGTTGTTCTTGCTGCTCACCTCGCAGGCGAGGGAAACCCTGCGCGGGGTGGAAACGGTCATCCTCGACGAGGTGCATGCCGTCGCGGGCAACAAGCGCGGCGCACACCTGGCCCTGTCCCTTGAGCGCCTTGACGCCCTGCGCGCGCACGAGGGGGACGGGATCCGCGCGGCGCAGCGGGTAGGCCTGTCCGCCACCGTGCGGCCGGCCCAGGAGGTCGCCACCTTCCTGGGCGGCAGCCACCCGGTCACCATCGTGCAGCCGCCCAGCCCCAAGCGCATCGAGCTCCAGGTCGTGGTCCCGGTCGAGGACATGACGGAGCTGGATACCGTTCCTGGCCGTGGCACCGGCCAGGACGGCGACGGCCTCAGCGACCCGGCGCCCCGGCGCTCCATCTGGCCGCACGTCGAGGAGCGGGTGCTGGACCTGATCGAGCAGCACAAGTCCACGATCGTGTTCGCGAACTCGCGCCGGCTCGCCGAGCGCCTGTGCGGACGGCTGAACGAGCTGGCGGCGGAACGAGCCGAGGCGGGCGTGGCGGCAGGCGCGCCGGCCGAAGTCGCCCGGGCCCACCACGGCTCGGTCTCACGGCTGGAACGTGCCGAGATCGAAGAAGCGCTCAAGGCCGGCCGGCTGCCGGCCGTGGTCGCGACGTCCAGCCTGGAACTCGGCATCGACATGGGCGCGGTGGACCTGGTTATCCAGGTCGAGGCACCCCCCTCGGTGGCCAGCGGCCTGCAGCGGGTCGGCCGAGCCGGGCACAACGTCGGCGACATCTCACGCGGCATCATCTTCCCCAAGTACCAAGGCGACCTGGTCCAGTCCGCCGTCGTGGCCGAACGCATGCGGGCCGGCCAGATCGAAGAGCTGAAGATCCCGCTTAACCCGCTCGACGTGCTGGCCCAGCAGATCGTCGCGATGACGGCCGTCGACGACTGGGTGGTCGACGAGCTCGAGAGCACGGTCCGCAAGGCCGCCCCGTTCGGCGGCCTGACCCGGGGGATCCTGGAAGCGGTGCTCGACATGCTGGCCGGGCGCTATCCCAGTGAGGAGTTCGCCGGCCTGCGGCCGCGCATCATCTGGGACCGGGTAGCGGGAACCATCAGGGCCCGGCCCGGCGCGCAGCGGCTCGCCGTGACCAACGGCGGCACGATCCCGGACCGGGGACTCTTCGGCGTGTTCCTGGCCACCGATGCGGGCGGGGATGGCAGGCAGCCGCGGCGCGTCGGGGAACTCGACGAGGAGATGGTGTACGAGTCGCGGGTCGGCGACGTGTTCGTGCTCGGCGCCAGCTCGTGGCGGATCGAGGACATCACGCCGGACCGCGTGCTTGTCACCCCCGCCCCCGGCCAGCCAGGCAAGCTGCCGTTCTGGCACGGCGATACACCGGGACGGCCGGCCGAGCTCGGCCGCGCGATCGGAGCGGCCTGCCGCGAGCTGGCCGCGGCCACGGAACCGGACGCGACCAGGCAGCTTGAGCGGGCCGGCCTGGACGAGCTGGCGGCCAGGAACCTGATCAGGTACCTGGCCGAGCAGCGCGCGGCCACCGGATATGTGCCCGATGACCGGACCCTGGTGCTCGAGCGGTTCCGCGACGAGCTCGGCGACTGGCGCGTCGTCTTGCACAGCCCGTACGGGGACCGGGTGCACGCGCCCTGGGCGCTGGCCATCGCGGCCCGGCTGCGCGAGCGGTACGGCGGGATGGACGTGCAGGCGCTGCACACCGACGACGGCATCATCATCCGGGTGCCTGACTCCGACGAGCCGCCGCCGAGCGGGATCGCGCTGCTCGACCCCGATGAGATCTCCGATCTCATCACCGCCGAGGTCGGCGCGAGCGCGCTGTTCGCGTCCAGGTTCCGCGAATGCGCCAGCCGGGCGCTGCTGCTGCCGCGCCGTCAGCCGGGCCGCCGCACGCCGCTGTGGCAGCAGCGGCAGCGCTCCGCGCAGCTGCTCGAGGTGGCGAGCCGGTACCCGGCGTTCCCGATCGTGCTCGAGACGGTCCGGGAGTGCCTGCGTGACGTCTTCGACGTGCCGGCGCTGACGGGGCTGCTTCGGGACATCGCCGCCCGGCGGATCAGGATCGTCGAGGTCGAGACGGCCACCCCGAGCCCGTTCGGCAAGTCTTTGCTGTTCCGGTACGTCGGGGCGTTCATGTACGAGGGCGACGCGCCGCTGGCAGAACGCCGCGCGCAGGCGCTGTCGCTCGACCCCGCCCTGCTGGCCGAACTGCTCGGCCAGGACGGGCTGCGCGAGCTGCTCGACCCGGCCGTCATCGCCGAGGTCGAGCGTGACCTGCAGCACCTGTCGGCGTCCCGGCGCGGCCGGGACGTGGAGGGGGTCGCCGACCTGCTCCGCACCACCGGCCCGCTGACGGCGCAGGAGGTGGCGGACAGGTGCGCCGACGGTGCCGGCACGGATGACTGGCTCGCGGAACTGGCCGCGGCCCGGCGCGGCATTCAGGTGCGGGTGGCCGGCCAGCCGATGTGGGCCGCCATCGAGGACGCCGGCCGGCTCAGGGACGCGCTCGGCGTGCCGCTGCCGGTCGGGATCCCCGAGGCCTTCACCGAGCCGGTCGCCGACCCGCTCGGCGACCTGGTGGCCAGGTACGCGCGGACGCACGGCCCGTTCACGGCCGACGCGCTGGCCGGCCGGTACGGACTCGGCGTGGCCGTGGTCACGCTGACGCTGCGACGGCTCACGGCCAGCGGCCGGGTGGTCGAAGGTGAGTTCCTGCCCGCCGGGCAGGCCGCCGACGGCCAGCTGGCCACGGCGAAGGGTACCGAGTGGTGCGACGCCGAGGTGCTGCGGCTGCTGCGCCGCCGGTGCCTGGCCCGGCTGCGCAAGGAAGCGGAGCCGGTGCCACCCGAGGTGCTGGCCCGGTTCCTGCCCGCCTGGCACGGGATCGGCCCCCACAGCTCGGGCGGGACGCCGGGCTCAGCCGGGTCGCGGCGGCGGGCCGACGCGGGATCGGTGCTCGAGGTGCTTGAGCGGCTGGCCGGGGTGCCGGTGCCCGCGTCCGCGCTCGAGACGCTGATCTTGCCCGGGCGGGTGCCCGGCTACTCCCCCGCCCTGATCGACGAGCTGACCTCGGCCGGGGAAATTGTCTGGTCCGGCGCGGGCGCACTGCCCGGTGGCGACGGCTGGCTGGTGCTCGCGCCGACCGACAGCGCGCCGCTGCTGCTGCCCGAGCCGGGCGAGGTCACCATGACCCCGGTGCACGCCGCGGTCCTGGCGGTGCTCGGCGGCGGCGGAGCGCTGTTCTTCCGCATGCTCAGCGACCGGGTCGCGGCCTGGCTGGCCCGCGAGCAGCCGGCGGGTGAGCAGCCGGCCGGAGCGCAGCCGGCCCGCGAGCAGGCCGCCGGGGCCAGCCCGGCGCTGCCCGACGACAACGAGGTCGCGGCGGCGATCTGGGACCTGGTGTGGGCCGGGCTGCTCACCAACGACACGCTCACCCCGCTCCGGCTGGTCCTCGGCGGCCAGCCCCGCCGGGCGGCCGCGCCCGCCCGGCCCGTGCCGCGGTCGCGCCCGGGCGGAGCGGGGCGCAGGTACAGCTTCGGCCGGCCGTCGATGCCGACCCGCACCGGTCCGCCCACCGTCAGCGGCCGGTGGTCCCTGCTCCCCGGCCGGGGCCCGCTCGCGGCCACGGGCCAGGACGACGTCGATCCGACCATGCGGGCGCACGCCCTCGCGCTGACGCTGCTCGAGCGGCATGGCGTGCTGACCAGGGGTGCGGTGGCCGCCGAGCGGATCACCGGCGGCTTTGCCGCGGTCTACCCGGTGCTGCGCGCGATGGAGGAGGCCGGCCAGTGCCGCCGCGGCTACTTCGTCGAGGGGCTCGGTGGAGCGCAGTTCGCACTGACCGGAGCGGTGGACCGGATGCGTGCGCTGGCCGACCCCCATGGGGATCGTCTCTCCGGGCAGGCACTCGTGCTCGCGGCGGCCGACCCGGCTCAGCCGTACGGGGCGGCGCTGCCCTGGCCTGACCGCCCGGGCGAGACGCCGGCTTCCCACCGGCCGGGTCGCAAGGCGGGTGCGCTCACCCTACTGGTCGACGGATCGCTTGTCCTGTACGTCGAGCGCGGCGGGCGGACCTTGCTGTCCTGGACCGAGGACGCCGAGGTGCTGGCTCCGGCCACGGCCGCGCTGGCCGCCGCGGTACGGGTGGGCGCGCTCGGGCGGCTGACCGTGGAGCGGGCCGACGGTGAGCGGGCCGGCGGTGATTCTCCGCTGACCCAGGCCCTGGAGACCGCTGGATTCCGGCCGACGCCGCGGGGGTTGCGGCTGCGCGCCAGCTGAGCTCCGCCCACAGGCCGGCTCGGTCAGTTCAGCTGGTCCGCATGGTACGTCGCCCCGAATAATTACGACCAATGTTGGTCCGGCCGGGACATCCTTGCGGATAGTTAGCTTCGCCTGGTGAGCATTCAAAAGTAAGCTGCCTTCGCGATCATGGGGGCTGGGTGCCGGCGCGGGACCAAAGGCACGCCGGGCTGCGGCATGGCCGGGGATCAGTTACGGCAAACCACGCAAATGGCGCGAGGCTGTCCGCCGCTCGCGACACGCCGGAAACTCCGTTATTTCTTATGCCCACCTGACCGTATTATTGATCTTGCCGCCGGGTCAGCCGCGGCGCGGTCGGGTGGACCATTGGCTGGTATCCGGCCGCGATCGCGGCGATGATCGCCGGCGGTGTCAGCACCTCGACGGGGCCGGACAGGCTGGTCCCGGCGGCGCTGTAACCGGTCGGCGACCACGGCCACAGCTGACCGCCGACGAGCAAGCCGATACCGGCCGCCGCCCGGATCATGACACCGTCAGGCAGCCGCCCGGCGTCCATGGTGCGGGTGACCTGACGCCGCGACCGGGCAACCCGCTCACGATGCAGCACCGCGTCCATCTCGCGAGCCCACGGCCTGCGGGCCAGCGACTGCGTCGCCTGCCAGGCCGCGGCGAAACCGACGAAGTCGCGGTGACGGCAGTACCCGCATGGCCGGTGCCCAGCGGCCAGGGCGGTCGCCTCATCGAGAAAAAACAGCGCCGTCCACCGGCCCGGCGGCATCGGATCGCGCCTGGCCCCCTTCCAGGCCAGCACGCAGCAGATCCACGCTTTCGACCGCCAGCGGCTAACCCCAAGCTCACGGCCCTGCCCGTGCAGGCAGCCACGATTGCCCATCATCAGGCCACGGGCGGGGTCCGCGACGATCTCACCTGTCGGCAACACCCGGTTTTGCAGCGGCACGGTCCCATCCTCTGCCACGAACACGACACCGCAACCCGAGGGGTTCCGCCGCTGCGCGCCGGGTCAGTTCGGCCCGGCCGGCCTATTACTATTCCGTAGACCAGAGCTGGATATCTCGCGGCAGTGCCGGCGCGTCTCATCCTCACGACGAACAGCCGCACCGACCACCGCCAGCTGACGAGCTCCCTTGGAGGGAAAATGACCGAACAGCCACCGAGCCAGGACCGCCCCGATGACTGGAGCCGCGGCGGTTACGTTCCCGGCGAGCAGTACTACGGCGAGCCGTACGAGGGCTCCGAGGCAGGTTCATCCCGGCCCGGCCAGGCAGCGGCCCGGCCGGGCGCGCCCGGCGCCGGGCGGCCCGGTCCCGGGCCAGAACCGACGATGCCCACCGCGCCGCTCTGGCAGGCCGCGGCACCGCAGGCCACCCCGGGGCAGGGAGCATCAGGACAGGGAGCCACGGGGCAGGGAGCCACAGGGCAGGGAGCCACGTGGCAGCACGGACTGCCGCAATCGGGACGGGCGCAACCGGGACAGGCGCAACCGGGACGGGCGCAGGAGGGGGCCGACTCGAAGGGCTTCTTTGGTGCGCTGTTCGACTTCAGCTTTACGTCGTTTGTGACCACCCGGATCATCAAGGTGCTTTATGCCCTGATCCTGGTGCTGGCCGTGCTGAGCGCGCTGATTTTCACCGTGGCCATGTTCAAGGCGAGCGCGGGCCTCGGCCTGGCCACACTGATCATCGGCGACCCGCTGTTCATCATCATCGTCATGGCGTTCTGGCGCCTGGTGCTTGAGGCTTTCGTGGTGGTCTTCCGGATCGCCGAGGACGTCCGGGCCCTGCGCGAGCGCGGCGACCGCTAGCGGATGAGCCTTCGCAGCTTCGGCCGCCGGGTGCTTGGCTACAGACGGGACTTGTAGTCCGTGAGCCGCTCTGCGACGAACGCATCGAGGGAGGGGGTGCCGAACACGCACGCGGGGATTTCTATCTGCTCGTCGGCGTCGATGGCCGACTCGATCCGGTCGGCCAGGTGGTCTTCGAGCGCTTCGCGCACCAGGACCGGCAGTATCTGATAGGTCACGTGGAACGAGCCAGAGAGCCCGGCGCAGCCGTGATGCGGCCAGCCGCGGGGGATATAGAGCGCATCTCCCTCCTCGAGGAGGATCTCGGCTGCGGGGTCGCCAAGCTCTGCGAGCGCGTAGTGCACTCTGTCGACCGCAGGCGGCCGCCACAGCTGCCAGCGTTTGCGCCCGCTTAGCTGAAGCAGGAAGTTGTCCTCGCCGTCGGCATGCGCGGGAATGCCCGGCGCACCCGGCGGCGTCCGGAACGCGTGGGCCTCGACGGTGGCGGCGAAGTGCCCGCTCAGCGCCGCGGCGCAGGCGCGGGCGGCGGTCATGTACTGGTCGACGTTCGCGACGATAACTGTCGCCCCTTCGCCGAGTAGGCCTGCCAACGCATCGCCGTCGAGCGGGCCGTCGCGTTCGGCACCGCCGATGACCGCGGACCTGGAGTACGCAGACACCGGGACCAGCGCCCGGTCGCGATGCACGGTGAGGATGTCGGCCCGGGCCGCCGCGGCGGCCATCAGCTCATCCCAGCCGACCGCGCCGCGGCCGTGGAAGCGATCCGGCTCGCCCTTGGTATGCAGCGAGCAGGAACGCCAGGCGCGGCCGACTTCCCCAGGACCGAATCCCCACGCGGCCAGGTACTTTCGTCCGGTCATTGCCTGGCCGCCTGCTCGGCCACGTCAGCACGGATCGCTAGCGCGGTGATCAGATCGAGCCGCGCGCCGGCCACCCCCGGGAACAGCCCGGCCGCCCGCAGCTTGAACGTCGTCCAGGTCTCGCGGGGGTTGCCGGTGCGCCGCAAGCTGCGCAGGGCCATGAAGGCAGGCTGCGCAAGCAGTTCCCGGCATGCGTCCGCGCCGTCGGCCTGCAGCTCGCCTTCTGTAATCGCCAGGCGGCCGCTGTGGCATGCCTGCTCGGCGTCCAGCGCGAGGGCGGGCGTCCGGTCGGTCCGCCGCGCGAGACCGGCGGCCGTTATCAGTTGCCCGGCGGAAAACGTCAGTAGCATCAGCCCCGGCTCGTCCTCGTCGGCAACCTCCGACTCCGTCAGGTTAAGCAGCAGTCGGCTACTCATGCGGTGGCCTCCAGGTCGGCACAGATCATCTGGGCGGCGACGCGATGCCCGTCGATGTTCCGGGCCGCCGGGCCGAGCGCGCCGGTCGCCAGGACGCCGCTGACGTACAGCGATCCCATCGGGGCGGCCCGCAGTGAGCGATCGTCGATGCGCAGGTCACCGACCTCCACCCGTTCGCCGCTAGGCAACTGCAACCGGGGAAGCGCCGCCGGGCGCGTGCCCAGCGCGAGCACCGCGAGCGACGCGGTCACCGGCGGGCTGCCTTCGCCCCGGATTCTTGCGGAACCGTCCGACGTGACATCCACGTGAAGGCGGCCCGTGTCGCGATACGCGGTCAGCCGCCCGTCCGCCTCGGCCTCCCGCAGGCCGGGGGCGAACTCGAACATGACCGATGGCGTGCGCTGCCGCCTGATCAGCGCCTGCCGCCCCTCTCGGTCCATGGCGAGGAACCTGGCCCGGCCTTCTGGGCGGAAGTACGAGGCCTCGACGTCCGAGCACTGGAACCGCTCGCGGCCGCGCTGAACCCAGCTCACGCATCGGCCGTGGCCGAGGTGATGCCGGATCAGGTGGGCCGCGGTGAGGCCGCTGCCTACGACGGCGACGTGCTCGGAATCCTGCAGCGCCCCCGGCTGGTCCCAGTACCTGACCGGTCCGCCGTCAGGCACGTCCCACCCGTCAGGAGCGCGGACAGCTTCCTCGCTCACCGCGGCTATGACATGCGAGGCCTTCGTCTGGCCCGCGGTCGTCGTCACCAGGAATCCGTCGCCGACGCTGCACAATTGGGTCACTTCGGCCTGCACCGCAGCCGCCGCGAGATCGTGGATGCGCGCTACTCGAGAGCAAAATCCGCGGAAGACGTCGAGCGGAACCACCGAGCGCTGCCCCGCCTGCGCCATGCGCACCTCGGCCCGTTCCCGCGCGGTCAGCCGTCGCCAGTTGAACCTGGCGAAGTCGACCATCTCGCAGTCGGCGAGGCCATCGGCCCCTGGATGGTGCTCGTACGGGCTGCGTAGCACGGATTGCTGTATCGCGTCGACCCGGCGCAAGAAGCGTGCGGCGAGACGGTCGTGTGGGTCGACGATGACGATGTCGCGGCGGCCGGCGTGCCAGAGATGGGTGGCGGCGGTCATCGCGGCGAGCCCGGCACCGACGATGAGGATGTCGCATGTACCGGGAAGCCGGGTGCGCCGGAACTCGAGGTCGTTAACGCAGGCACCGTCCACCGCGCGTCCGACCGGACTGAGCAGAAGTTCCGGGGCGGGAATGAAGTTCAGCATGTGCATCCTTAGCCGGCGCTCGCCGCGAGCTCGTCGTCCCTGGCGGTGGCGCCGATCACCTGCCGCCCGGCCCGCACCGCGACCAGCCATAGCCCAGCGGGAATCGTGATGACAAGCAGCGCCCAGATCATGGTGCGTGCGCCGAAAGCTGACAGCAGGAAGCCAAACGACGAGGCCGCCATCGCCCGCACGGTAGCGGTCAGCATCGCCGAGGACGAACTCACCCGCCCGATAAGCGGCAGCGGCGTCTCCCGCAGCTCTTGCTAGTCGGCCAACGCGCCGGGCGGCCCGCGGTCGCAGCGCCGCGGCCGTCAGGGATTCGCTGACCAAGGTGGTCGCCGCCGTGGTAACGAACTGCCTGCGCCTGATCGCGGACGATGGCGTGGCGTCACTCGACGGCGAGATCGCGCGCGTGATCGACCGTCTCCGGCTGCAGGTGCTCCGCGCCGACGACGAGCTGCTGGCGCACACGCTGAGCCTGGGGATCCAGGTGCTGCTACATCATCCCGAAGGCGCTGTTCCCCCGATCGACGGGCTGCTGAGCAACGTCGCCACGGACGATGTCGCCGCCGCCGCGCGCTTCCTGCTGGCCCAGCAGCCGGTCGTCATGCGCTACGAGCCGCGGCCATGAACGGCGGACTGCGGTTCTCCGGTGTCCCGGTCTGGTCGATCTGTCCCCGCGAAGGGGTGATCGTTTCCGCCGCCCGGTACGGCATCACCCCGGTGCTTGAGTTTCGCGCCCGCCATGCCGTCGGGGCCGGCGTCCCGCCGCGGTTCGCGGCAGCACTGTTCCGCAGCAGGTACGAGCGGATGCCCGCCGGGATAGGGGCGCACAGCGTGAGTGTGTCCGCGGTCTTCGATTCTGTCCGGGTCGCCGCCGCCTGCCATCTCCGGGACACGGAGGCATTCCTTGGCTGCTGGCCACGGCTTATGATGAGTTCGCTGACCACGGCCGAGCTGGAGGCCGCCGCGTCCCAGTTCACCGCCGAAACGGCCGCCGTCGCCGCGGACGAGCAATCACGTCTTTTCGCCACGCTGTACCAACGCGCCGGATGGGGGCACAGCGCCCGGGTGGGCCTCGCGGAAGACCCCGGCCCACTGACCGGGGTTCCCCTGGCCGGCCTGCTGGGCCGCTGCCACGCGTACACGGCGGTAACGCCAGACGGCTTTCGGCTGAGCGCCGACCTGCTCGCTCAGGTGGCCTACGAGCAGCCGGCCAATGAGGCGCCGCGCTTGCTGCCGCGACTGACAGACCAGGCCGGCCCCGACGCCGTGGCGTCGGTGTCGCTCGGCTGGGCCGGACCCGCCTGGCACGAGCCGGATTTTCCCGCGTTCTATATAGCCGGACGGACCCTGGGCGGCACCCACAACTCGATCCTGATGCGGATCCTGCGCGCCGAGCGGGGCTGGTCTTACTCGCCGTGGGCAGCGGTTCACCTACGGCCGGGTGGAGCGCTGCTCGAACTGCAGGCAAGGGTAGGCCATGAGCGGGTCGCGAGCGCCCGCACCGCGATCCTGGAATCCCTCGCGGTGCTACGCGATGTACCCGAGGAGGACTTGCGGGCGGCGGCCGCGGCATCCGAAGGCCAGTTGCGGATCGGCGCTTCCTCGCAGGCCGGCCTGGCCGGCACGATCAACCACTACGAGTTCCTCGGGTTCCGCCTAGCCGGACTCGATGACCTCTTCACCGCCATAGCGGGCCTTACACCCGTCGACGTCGCCGACGTCAGTGACCGTCACCTGTGCCCGCCCGACGTCATCGACGGGAACTGACAGCGAGACAAGACGCGAGCGCGGTGGCCGGCATCGGGGCCGGCGCTGGTGTTAAGGGCCGTCAGCCGGGCCCCGGCTTTCCCCAGACCGAGACGTGCTGGCGGCTCTCGCTGGTGAACGGCGCGCCGGTCCAGCCGTCCCACCGGTGGCGCAGGCGCAGGCCGGCCAGCTGCGCCATCAGGTCAAGCTCGGATGGCCACACGTACCGGAACGGGATCGAGCGGTACTCACCCCGGTCGCCGTCGAGGGTGAGGTAGTTCGAGCTCATCGCCTGGGTGGCCACGTCGTAGACGTCGACCGCGAAGCGGTTCGGGCTGACGTGGAACGGGACGGCGTTCTGCCCGGGCGGTAGCCTGCGCAGATCGGGGAGGATGACCTCGATGACGAAACAGCCGCCGGGTTCCAGCTGGGCCGCGGCGTTGGCAAAGCAGGCCACCTGCGCCGCCTGCGTGGTCAGGTTCATGATCGTGTTGAAGACCAGGTAGGCGACCGAGAACGTCCCCTCCGCCCGGGTGGTGGCGAAGTCGCCGATGGTCACGCCGATCGTGTCGCCGCCCGGCTTGGCGCGCAGCCGGGCCACCATCGCCCGGGACATGTCGATGCCGTGCACCGGGACGCCGCGGCGGGCCAGCGGCAGCGCGATGCGCCCGGTACCGATGCCCAGCTCCAGGGCCCGGCCGGACCCGGCCAGCCCGGACCCGGCCAGCCCGGCCAGTACGCCGACCGTCCGCTCGATCACGGCGGGATCGAACTCCTCCGACGACGGATCGTCGTAGCTGGCCGCGACCCGGTCGCCGAAATAGCCGTCCTCGTCCTGCACGCCTCGGACGGTACCGCAGCCGGCCCGCAGCACGCGCGCGAATTTCCGCCGGGGGCCGGGCTGGGGAAAACCCCAGGGCGTGGCTGGGGGGTAACCGCATTCCGCTGGCCTGCCGAAGTCCGTACCGTTTGCGCAGGGACGACGAAGGCTCGGAGGGCATGATGACCACAGATAGCCAGGCTGAGATCGCCGCCGCGGTGGCTGCCCTGCGGGACCTTGGCCCCAGCTACGATCAGGCCCTGGCCGAGGGGCTGGTGGAACGCATCGGCGCGGACATCGACAAGCGGATCGCGGCCGCGATCGACAGCCGGGTCACGGCGGAGGTGGACAGCCGCATCTTGACCCAGCTGGACCGGTACGCCGGGTGCAGGCACCAGCGCCGCCGGGCCAAGCGCATGGTCCGGGACGAACGGCGCACGATCCGCGCCGACCGGGCCGACCGCTCCAGCCGGCAGTCCTTCGCGCTGGCCGTCGGGTCCATGCTGGTCGCCCTGCCGATGACCGTGATCGTGCTGGCCCATTCCCCGGGCTTCGCCGCCATCATGCTGATGGCCCTGATCTGGGTCATCATCGGCGTCATCAACGTGGCCTACGTCACGCGCAAGTACCCGCCGCAGTAGCCGCCGCGGGCGCCGCTCCGGGCGGGCGAGCACGAGGGTGCGGGGCACGCGGCGGTATCCGTTCGGAAAAGAAGGGATTTCCCGGCCGGGGCGACCGGGTGTTTCTGCATGCGGAACACGGGAGCACCTGGGCGGGCCGCCAGCGCCTAGGCTCGGGACCGTGACAGACGTGCTGACCAGCGACCGGCAGGCCAAGGCCCGGCGCATGGAGAAGGCGATCCGCGGCTACTTCGACGCCTGCAACGCCGGCGACGCGGACGCGGTGGCCGCCTACTTCGCGCCGGGTGCGGTGCACTACTTCCCGCCGGACATGTACGAAGGGCCGTTCCGCGGCGGGCCCGCCATCGGCGAGAAGTGGGCCTGGGCGGTGCGCACGCTCGGCTCGCGCTGGACCGTGGAGGAGGTCATCTGCGACCCCGGCACCGACCGGGCGGTGATCGAATGGACGCACGAGAAGACCAAGACCGGGGTGGTGCTGCGTGGCGACGAGTGGTACCGGTTCTCCCCGGCCACCGAACTGATCACCGAGATCCGCGCCTACTACGCCTCGCCGCAGGCGGCCGGCCTGGACCGGATGGAGCTGGCCGGGTTCCCCTACGCCGAGCGCGGTTATGCCGCCAGCCGCTGAGGAGTTCGGCGGGCTGCTGCTCGACATCGGCGGCGTGCTGCACGCCACCGGCATTCAGCTGGTCGGGCGGCTGGCCGAGCGCGAGCCCGCGGTCCGGCCTGTGCTCGAGCGGATCGGCGGGATCGCGACCGACGCCGACGAGCTGTGGCAGCAGCTGCTGGCCGGCCAGGTGACCGAACGGCAGTACTGGGCGCAGCGAGCCGCCGAGCTCGGCGCCGCGGTCGGCCAGACGTGGGACACCCGGGCCATGATCGGCCGGCTCTACCAGCTGCCCAGGCAGGACTGGCTGCGGGCCGAGATGCTGGAGCTGGTGACCGAGGCCAAGGCGGCCGGGCTGCGGGTCGGCGCGCTGACCAACGACCTGACCGACTTCCACGGGGCGGACTGGGTCGCCGCCCAGGAGCACCTGAAGCTGTTCGACGTCATCGTCGACGCCGGCCTGACGGGGGTGCTGAAACCCGATCCCCGCGCGTTCCGGCACGCCGCGGCCGAGCTCGGCCTGGCCGTCGAGCGGATCGTGTTCCTCGACGACATGCCGGCCAACGTGGCCGGCGCGCGCCGGGTCGGGATGACCGCGGTCCGGGTGCCGTGGGACGACCCATCCCCCGCCATCGCCACCGCCAGGGACCTGCTCGGGCTACCGTCCCGGGCGCCCACCTAAGGAAGGAGCAGGCATGCCGCTCGTGCGCATCGACATCATGGAAGGCCGCCCGCCGGAGAAGATCCGCGAGCTGCACGGACGGGTCGCGGCCCTGGTCGCGGAGATCCTGGACACCCCGATCGATCGGGTCCGCACCTACATCACCCAGTTCCCGCCCGAAGGGTGGGGCATCGGCGGGGTCCCGGCCGACGTGGCCCGCGCCGACGAGGTCGCGGCCCGCCGCGCCGCGACCGCCGACCGCAACGGCACGTGAGCCAGCCACCGGAAGGCACGGCTGTTGTGGTCGGGGCCACCGGGGCGATCGGGCAGGCCGTGGTGGCGCGGCTGACCCGCCGGGGCGTGCCTGTGCTGGCCGTGGCCCGGGGCAAGGCGGAGCTTGACCAGCTCGCGGCCGCTCATGACCTGGTCACGGGCTGCCCGGCCGATATCGGGAGCAACGACGCGATCGAGGCCATCGCCTCGATGCTTACCGGCCCGGTGCGGATCGCGGTGTTCGCGGCCGGGCTGCCGGTCCGCGGCTCGGCGGACAGCATCGACCCGGACGCGCTGGCGGCGGGCAGCAACATCAAGCTCGGCGGGCTGCTGCGGCTGCTGCACGCGGTGCGCGACCGGCTGGTGCCCGGGTCGCGGTTCGTCACGTTCGCCGGGTCGCTCGGGCTCGAGCCGCGCGCGCATGAGGCCGGGCCTGGCGCGGTCAACGCCGGGGTGTTCAACCTGATGCGCCAGATCAGCATGCTCTACGGACCGCGCGGGGTAACGACACATACGCTCAGCCCGGGGCCAGCCGACACGCCCCGGCTGCGCCGGATCGTGGCCGCGGTCGCCGCCGAGCGGGGCGCCGCGGAAGAAGATATCTGGCAGGAGTACGTGGCGCAGAACTCCCTGGGCCGGCTGCCGACGGCCGGGGAGCTGGCCTGGGCCGTCGAGCTGCTGCTCGACCCGGAGGCCGACCTGCTGCACGGCAGCGTGCTGTACCTGGACGCGGGCGGCCACCGCGGCATTCACTTACGTGGGGCTGTAGCCCAGGCGGCGGGAGATGACCTGGGCGGATTCCACTACGAGCGAGGTGGCCCGGCGCATCATGGTGCGCATCCGGGCGCTGTCGCCGACCACGCTGACCGCCGCCATGACATTACCGTCCCGGCCGCGGATCGGCGCGCCCACCGAGACGATGCCGAGATGACCCTCCTCGTTGTTCTGCGCCCAGCCGCGCTTGGCCACCGCGGTCAGCTCGGCCAGCAGCCGGCCGGAGTCGGTGATGGTCCACGGCGTCATCGCCCGCGGCTGCCAGTCCGCGAGCCGCCTGGTCAGCTCGTCGGCCGGCAGCGCGGCGAGCAGGATCTTCCCCGAACTGGTCCAGTGCGCGGGCAGCCGGTGCCCGACCTGGCGGAAGATCGGCAGCAGGTTGTGGCTTTCCAGCCGCTCGACGTACACCACCTCCAGGCCGTCGAGCACGGCCACGTGCACCATCTCACCGGTCTCGTGCCGCAGCGTGGTCAGCACGGGCAGCGCCGCCTGGTGCAGGTCCACGTGTTCTGTGACGTTGGCACCAAGCTCGTACAAGACCAGGCCGAGGCGGTACCGGCCGGGCGTGCTGCCCCGATCGAGCAGCCGTTCGGCCACCAGCGTGGTCACCAGCCGGTGCACGGTGCTCTTGCCCAGGCCGAGCTGGCGGGAAAGCTCGGTGATGCCGAGCTCCTGGCCGGCCCGGGAGAACGCGCGGAGCACCCGGGCCGCGTTACGCACCGACGCCAGCGTGGCGCGCTCGGGCGACGCCGGTGGCACCTTCATAGTGCCTCACTGTAACTCCGTTCCGCTCTGCGGGACAAGGGCATGGCTAAATGGGGTAACTAAGCCGTACGGTCTGGGCAAATCCCAAAAAGTCGGCAGGGCAGCCTGGGGGTCGCGTGGGTCAGATCGTGTGGTTCGAGAGCTATCAGCCCACGGACGCAGCGGTGCTCGGCGGCAAGAACAGTTCTCTCGGCACGCTGCTGGCGGCCGGCCTGCCGGTGCCGCCCGGCTTCGCGGTCTCGGCCGACTGCTACCGGAAGGCGCTGGCCGACGGCGGGCTCACCGGCGAGCTCGATGCGCTGATGGCAGCGGTGGACGTTCGCGATCCGGCTTCGGTGGCGGCGACCGGCCAGCGGGCCAGGGCGCTGATCGGCTCGCTCGAACCGCCGGCTGGCCTGGCCGGCGCGATCCGGGACGCCTACCACCAGCTGGGCCAGCGGTGCGGGGACCATGATGTTCCTGTCGCGGTCCGCTCCTCAGCGACCTGCGAGGACTCACCCGACGCCAGCTTCGCCGGCGAGCATGACACCTACCTGTGGATCCGCGGCGGCGACGAGGTGGTCCGCCACATACTCCGCTGCTGGGCCAGCCTGTTCACCGACCGCGGCATCGCCTACCGGGTGGAACGGGGCTACGGCCGGGCCAGCGCCGCGATGAGCGTCGGCGTGCAGCAGATGGTCCGGCCGCGGGCGGCCGGGGTGGCGTTCACCCTCAACCCGACCAACGGCGACCGGTCGCAGATCGCCATCGACGCGTCCTGGGGCTTCGGCGAGGCCGTGGTCAGCGGCGAGGTCACCCCTGACAACTTCCTGGTGGACAAGGTGATGGGTACGATCACCAGCCGCACGATCTCGGCCAAGACCCTGGAATACCGGCTGACCGGCGGCGATACCGTGATCGCGGTGGCCGTGGAGCCCGAGCGGCAGTCCATCCCGTGCCTGGCCGACGACGAGATCGCGGCCGTGGCCCGGCTGGCCCGGCGCGCGGAGAAGCATTACCGCTGCCCGCAGGACGTGGAATGGGCGATCGACGGTGGCGAGCAGGAGGCCGTGCTGCTGCAGAGCCGCCCGGAGACGGTGTGGAGCCGCCGCCCCCGCGCGGCCGCCACCTGCACCGCGGACCCGATCGCCAGCATGGTCCAGACCCTGCTGCGTCCCACCCACGGCACCCCGGAAAGCCATTGCTAGCACCACGGCTCGTTCGGACTAAATTTCTTGGTCATTATCATCCGACGGCCGCGGTGGCCGGCGGCACCGAGTTCAGGAGGAACATCATGGCCGACCGGTTCCCCAGCCCGTTCGAGATGCCGACCCCGCCCGGGGCGGAGGGATGGCAAGAGCTGTACGCGTACTCGACGGTGTTCAGCGAGGACCGCCGCGAGTACGAGGAGTCGGCGTTCTGGTTCATGGACGGCGTGCACACCCCGGAGGTGGTTCAGCCGTGGGACGCCACCATCATGGAGTACGCGATCATCGCGCTGTCCCAGTACAACACCAGGCACTACGTGATCCCGCCCGCGCTCGGCGTGGACCTGCGGTACCTGAACGGCTACATGTACCTCTCCCCCGTCGGGGTGGCCGACCCCGAGGAGATCGGCGCGCGGGTGCCCGAGTTCGCCGAGCGGGCCGGGTACTACTTCGCCAACTGGGACCGGCTGTACGCGGCCTGGATGCCCAAGGTGCGGGCGCTCATCGGGGAGCTCGAGGCGATTTCGTTCTCGCCTTTGCCGCACCGCGAGGACATCGCCGTCGTCACCGAGGGCCGCGGCACCGGCAGCGCGCTCGACCTGCTGACCACCTACCACCGGCTGGTCGACCTGACGCTCAAGCTGTGGCACTACCACTTCGAGTTCCTCAACCTCGGCTACGCCGCCTACCTCGACTTCTTCGGCTGCTGCAAGCAGCTGTTCCCGTCCATCCCGGACCAGGCCATCGCCAAGATGGTGGCCGGAATCCAGGTTGACCTGTTCCAGCCGGACGAGGAAATCAAGAAGCTGGCCCAGCTCGCGGTCGAACTCGGCCTGGCGGACCAGTTCTCCGGCTCGGATTCAGCTGCGGAGGTGTTCGACGGGCTGCGTGGCCACCCGCAGGGCGACAAGTGGCTGGCCGCCTGGGACGAGGCCAAGGAGCCCTGGTTCAACTTCTCGGCCGGCAGCGGCTTCTACCACAGCGACAAGGTGTGGCTGGAATACCCGGACATCCCGCTTGGCTTCCTGCGCACCTACCTCGCCAAGGTCCAGCGGGGCGAGACGCTGGAGCGGCCGATGGAGGCGGTGGCCGCCGAACGCGACCGGATCGTCGCCGAGTACACCGAGCTGATCGACAGCGAGGAGGACCAGGCGACCTTCGCCGGCAAGCTTGGGCTGGCCCGCACGGTGTTCCCTTACGTGGAAAACCACAACTTCTACGTCGAGCACTGGGGCCACTCGGTGATCTGGCGGAAGATGCGGGACCTGGGCCGGCTGCTTGTTTCCGCGGACTTCTTCGCCGACCCGGACGACGTGTTCCTGCTGAGCAGGCACGAGGTGTCCGAGGTGCTGTTCGACTACTACCACGGCTGGGCGGTCGGCGTGCCCTCGCGCGGGCCGAAGTACTGGCCGCGGGAGATGGCCCGCCGCAACGGCATCATGAACGCGCTGCGCCAGTGGTCACCGCCGCCGGCCCTGGGCATCCCGCCCGAGGTGATCACCGAACCGTTCACCGTCATGCTCTGGGGCATCACCTCCGACAGCGTGCGGCAGTGGCTCGGCGGGGCGCAGGCCGACGGCGGCCTGTCCGGGTTCGCGGCCTCACCGGGCATCGTGGAAGGCCCGGCCCGGGTGATCATGAACGCGGACGGCATCGCTGAGCTGCGCGAAGGTGAGATCCTGGTGGCGCCGCTGACCGCGCCGAGCTGGGCGCCCGTGTTCGGCAAGATCGCCGCGACCGTGACGGACGTGGGCGGGATCATGAGCCACGCCGCCATCGTGTGCCGCGAGTACGGGTTGCCCGCGGTGACAGGCACGGCGTTCGGCACCAAGACGATCAAAACCGGCCAGCGGCTGCGAGTCGACGGCAACGCAGGCACCGTGACGGTCCTCGACTGAGTTCCTGGGAGCGCTAGATGCTGACGGCGGAACAGAACGACGAGCTGACGCAGGTCGCGGCGGGCACGCCGATGGGCGAGCTGCTGCGGCGCTACTGGTACCCGGTCGCGTTCACCCGCGCCCTTGAGGAGTTCCCCGTGCAGCCGGCCCGGCTGCTCGGCGAGGACTTCGCGGTGTTCAAGACGCCGCGCGGTCGCTTTGGCATCCTGCCTGAGGCCTGCCCGCACCGGCGGGCCTCGCTCGCCTACGGCGTGGTGGAGGCCGACGGCATCCGCTGCCCGTATCACGGCTGGCTGTTCGGCACCGACGGCACCTGCCTGGACCAGCCCGCGGAACGGGAGGAGACCAACTTCCGCTCACGGGTGCGAGCGGCGGCTGGTGTGGCGGCCGAGCTCGGCGGCCTGGTGTGGGCCTACATCGGGCCGTTGCCCGCGCCGGAGCTGCCCCGGTTCGACGTGTTCGTGATGGACGGCGTGCGGGACATCGGCTGGGCCGAGCTGCCCTGCAACTTCGTGCAGGTCATGGAGAACGCGGTCGACCCGCACCACACCGAGTGGCTGCACGGCCGGTTCTTCGAGTTCATGGCCAGGCACCAGGGCTTCGACGCGCCGTCGTCGTTCGGCAAGAAGCACGTCAAGGTGGGCTTCGACGCCTTCGACTGGGGCATCATCAAGCGCCGGGTGGTGGAGGGAGCCTCGGAGGAGGACGACGACTGGAAGATCGGCCACCCGCTGGTGTTCCCCTACAACATGCGGGTCGGCGGGGCCAACATCGAGCAGATGCAGATCCGGGTGCCGGTGGACCGGACCACCACCCGGTTCATGCTCTACAGCGTGCACGCTCCGGCCGGGGTGGAGTACCCGGCTCAGCCGCAGGTGCCGGACTACCAGATCCCGCTGTACGACTCTGCTGGGCGGCACCGGGTGGACTACGTCGAGGGCCAGGACATCATGACCTGGATCACCCAGGGGCCGATCACCGACCGGACCGTGGAGCACCTGGGCCGTTCCGACGTCGGCGTGACCATGCTGCGCCGGATGTACAAGGAGCAGATGAGCGCGGTGGCCAGGGGCGAGGACCCGCTCGGGGTGTACCGGGACTTCCGGGACCGGATCGACCTGCCGTGCGAGAAGAACAAGTTCGACTCGGGCGGCTCGTTCGCCATCGACTTCATCGAACGGGGCTCCTCCCGGTTCAGCCCGCAGGCGGACGCGCTGAAGAAGCTGCACCTCAAGGCCATGGAGAACCGGAAAGGGTGACTGAGCCTGATCTGCGCAGGGGCTGGTTTCGCCTTGATGCCGAACGGCACAGGCGGGACGCGCCCAGGTACTGCCCGGCGTGCGCGACGGCGCTGTCGCTGGCCGACGGCGGTTCGGGCCTGACCACGGAGTACTGGGCGGGCGCGGACCGGGTCTTCGTCTGCTTCTGCGGCGCCTGCGGCTGGTCCGGCGACATCGTGCTGGCCGACCGGGTCACCGGCCACGAGGCGGCCGACTGAGGTTCGGGTGTCGTGTCAGCAGATTGATAACATCGCGGAATCCGGGTCAGTTAAGTCCTATCATCGGGTTATGTCGCCGACCGCTTACACGGCGTGGCGGCGGGCCGCAAGTGCTTCTGGCAGCGCGTCGGCCGGACCCGCGATGACGACCCTGAGGTCGGTGGTCGCCCAGAGCGCGTCCGTCATCCGCTGCACCGGGATCGCATACGTCGCCGTTCAGCTGGTCATCTGGCATTCGTTCTACGAGGCCGATCCGTGGCGCCTCGCGGGACCCGTTGCCGCCATGCTCTGGGCGGCCGCGGTAGTGGTTTACCTGCGGCGCTGCTGGCCGTCGCGGCCACTTGTCTGCCTCGACTCTGGCGTTTACCTGGCGCTTGCGCTCAGCGCCGGATTGTGTGTGCCGCCCGCGACCCGCGGCGGTGCCGCCAGCTGGCTGTTCATCGCGATGGCAAGCACGGTCATCCTGCCTGCCTGGTTCGTGCCCACCGCGGTGTCCGGACCACTGGCCCTGGCATTGGCGGCGGCCTACTGGGCCGGAACCGCCGCGACCCCGGCCGCGGGCGGTGACGGCAATTCCCCCGCCGCGGCCGCGTCTTTGCTGCTCGCCGTCGCCGCCGTGCACTGGTGCGGTCGCCAGATGCTCGACAGCCGGGCCGCCCGGGCTGACGCCGCTCTCGAGCAAGCGGATCGGGACTCCCGCGAGCACCACGTCGTTCTGTCCAGGAACATCGAACGCCGCGAGCATGAGCGCCTGCTGCACGACACGGTGCTCAACACGCTCACCGCCCTGGCTCGTACGGGCAACGGCGACGTGGGTGAGGCGGTAGGCCGATGCCGGCACGACATGGCGCTGATGGAGTATGCGCTCGGCGATCCCGGCCTGCCCGGCGACCTGCCCGGCGGCCCGCCCGGCGGCCTGCTCGGCGGCATTGAGGCCGTCGCCGCCGAGATGCGCGCCCGAGGTCTGATTGTCCACATCGAGGTCACGGGCGATGTTCCGGTCAGGGCTGGCGTATGCGGCGAGAATAGTTCCCGGGCTGGGCCGGCGTATGGTGCGCTGGCTATCCCGGTGCCCGTGGCTGCCGCCATAGCGCACGCGGTGCGCGAGGCGCTGGCGAACGTGGCCGCTCACGCCGGAACGGGTGAGGCCTGGGTCAAGGTTAACCTGGCCGCACCGGGCGGAGAGGGCTCCGCGTCGGGTGGCTTCCTGGTAACCGTAAGGGACGTAGGCGCGGGGTTCGACGCTACCCGCCTCGATCCGGCCCGGCTGGGCCTGCGGCGGTCCATTACCGAGCGTGTCGCCGACTGGGGCGGACGGGCGTCGATAGGGTCGGCGCCTGGCGATGGCACCGTGGTGTGCCTATGCTGGCCCGCATCGGCCCATCCCGGCCAGCCAGCCGTCGCGGGCCGCACCGCCGATCAGGCGGGCCTGCCATGGTGAGCCGCGATGAGGTGATACGGGACGCAGCGCAGTCCTGGATACCGCATATGGTCGGCGCGGTGGCGGCGATCTTGCCGATCACCCTGCTGATCCAGGTCCTGGTCAACCTGCACGACTACCGCCAGCACGCCGTGCCGGTCGCAGTGTGGCTAGGCGTGCTCGTGGCCGCGGGCTGGCTCGTGCCGCGCGCACGGGCGGGCGGCATCACCGGAGCAGAGGCAGCGGTCGCGGTCGCGGTCGCGGTCGCTGCTGTCGTCCTGGTGGGCTTGGAACGCCGCGGCACGGCCGGGACCGTGGACTGGTCGATCCTGGGTACCATCTGGGCCCTCGCCCTCCTCGTTCTTAGCCGTCCAGCCTGGACGTGGGTTTCCGGGGCGCTGCTTGTCTTCGCCGCGCACGCTGTCTTCGTCATCCGCGCGCTTGGCGTGAGCCCGCTGAGCCTGACGCGACTCTCGGCCGCCGCCTACGTCCTGGTTGTGCCCCTGGCCTTGTTCTCCATCATGCGGCCTGCGTTGCTTACCCACGCCGGAATAGCCGCGCGCCGCGCCGCGCTGGCGAGCCGGGTGGCGGCGGAACGCGCGGCGGCGGACGCGGTCCAGGAGGACCGCCGTGAGAGGCTCGCGCTGCTGGAAACGGAGGCGCTCCCCCTGTTGCGTGACATCGCCGATGGGAAGCTAGACCCGGCCGACAGGCAGGTACGGGAGCGATGCGCCCGGCACGCGGGCACGCTGCGCCATGCCCTCACGGACCGGACGCGGAGCGGTGGCGGCCTACTGGCCGAGCTTGAACCCGCGCTGGGAGCCGCCAAGGCACGGGGCCACCTGGTAAAGGTCCAGGTGGTCGGTGACCCGGGAAATCCCGTGCGGGAAGTGGCGGATGCGGCCATCGCGGCAGTTGACGGCGTCATGAGCGCGCTGCCGCCGAACCCGGTAACGCTCACTGTCCTGGACTCTGGCGAGGAGGTGGAGCTGTACATGATCTTCGACGGGCCGTTGCTGGCCATCCCAGACGTGGCCGAGCTGAGGCGGAAGGTGCCCGAGAAGGAAAGCTGGCGGGCCGCGGTCGATGTCGACGAGGCTGGTGCGGGACACCTCGAGGTCCGATGGCGGAAGACGGTGCCGGCGTGACCGGGGTCTGGAAGGCGGTGCCGGGTGGCAGGCGTCATTGACGTCGCAGCCGTAGATGACCACCCCATCATCCTGGAGAGCGTCACCGGCTGGGTCATGGCAGGAGAGAGCGGTATCCGGGTCATCGGTACCGCTGCGACCGTAGACGCCCTCCTCGCCGGACCCGGACGCGGCGCGCACGTGGTCCTCCTCGATCTCGACCTCGGCGACGGGACGACCGTTGAGCGCAACGTAGCCGCGATTCTCGCGGCCGGCCCAGCGGTCCTCGTACTCGCCGCCTCCGACAAGCCGCTCTCCGTCCGGGCCGCCATGCGCGCCGGGGCTCTCGGCTACGCCCTGAAGAGCGAGGGGACCTCCCAGGTTCGGGCGGCTATCAAGGCGGTCGCCGTGGGAGAGGACTGGATCTCGCCTCGTCTCGCGTACATCTTCGCCACCGATGATGCCTCCGACAGGCCGGTCCTCAGCCCGCAAGAGGCGCGTGCGCTGCGGCTTTACGCTACCGGCATACCCATGAAATCCGTCGCTCGGAGGATGGCCATCAGCGAGGAGACGGCCAAGCAGTATGTGGGCCGGGTCCGCGAAAAATATGTACGCGCCGGACGGGCAGCGCCGACGAAATTGGAGCTGTATCATCGAGCCGTCGAGGACGGGCACCTCCCCACCATCTCCTTAACCCCGAATCCCCCCCTCGCGGTGAAGGAGCAGGAGTTACCCGTCCTCGGCCTCATTGTCACGCGAAACAAACTATATGTCTGAACGTCCGCTGCGTCATGACCCCCGAGCAGGGGTCATGACGCAGAGTTAAGTTACAGGTCGCGTCGTTACTCTTAATGCGCGCGCGGCGCCAGAACGACGCGTGCAGGATATATCGGCATTTGACGACATAATAAGCACGCCTGACATGCCCCCTGGAGTTTCGCGCTTTTATATGGCGGCTGGGACTGGCAGTCACGTCACGGGGCCCGCGGTCCCGTCAATCTCACCCGCCCCGTCCTGCACGCCCGTGCTGTCCGGCTCCCGCTCGCGAGCCACGACGATGGTCCATCGTGGTCGTTCCCGCAACAGCTATGGTCCATGGGTGCGGCTGGTCCGAAAATCGGACCTTTTATGGGCGCGCGGCAGCGTCCGGCGGCGCTCCGCGCCGCCGGACTTGGGTGAGCGGGTCAGGCTGTTGCGGGTAGCAGTTCGCCGGTGTCTGGGTTGATGACCTGGATGGTGACCTGGTAGCCGAGGCGTTCAAGGCTGCGGACGTGGTTGCGGGCTTGGCGGCGGAGGTTCATGCGCTGTTCGTAATAGCCGGGGCCGAGGTCTTGATAGGTGGCGGCGGGGTCTGAGAGCAGGGTGTGGAAGATGGTCAGGACGGAGTTGCCGGTGGCGACGAGGGCTTTCTTCTTGGGCATTCGCTTGACAAGCCGCCGGTATTTCGCGCCGAGGAAGGACTGGGTGCGGGCGGCGCTGATGCTGATTTCGCCGAGGACGGCGGACAGGTAGGGGTTGCCGCGGCCGGAGGCGTTGCTTCCTTTGCGTTTGCCGCCGGACTGGGCGGCCTGGGGGCACCACTTGGCCCAGGACACCCAGGCGGGAGGCGGTGGGGAAGACTGTCATGTCCACGCCGATCTCGGCGATCACGTCCTGGGCGCTGATTCTCCCGGTGCCGTGCACGGCGTCCAGCTGCCCGATCTGGGGCAGGTACGGCTCGGCCAGCACCTCGATCTTCGCGGTCAGCTCATCGATCTGCGCGGTGTAGTAGTCGATGAGGCTGAGCATCATTGCCAGGACCGCGGCGTGCTGTTCGGTCAGGAACGAGCAGTCCAGGGCTTCTTCCAGCCGGGCGATCTTGCCTCGCATGCTGCCGCGGGCCAGCTGGGCCAGCACCTTGGGGTTACGTTCCCCGGCGATGATCGCCTCCAGCATGGCCCGGCCCGAGACCCCGTGGATGTCAGAGATCACCGATGACAGCTTCAGGTGCCCGTCTTCGGGCAGTTTTTCCACCCGCTGCTTCTCAGCGGTGCGGGCCTGGGTGAGGTGCCGGCGGTAGCGGGTACGGGTGCGCAGCCGGCGGATCGGCTCGGGCGGCACGAAGCTGGAGGGCAGGCTCCCGCGCTCGGTGATCCGCGCGAGCCACACCGAGTCAGCCCGTCTTGGGACGCCCCGGCAGGGCCTTGACCTGCGCGGCGTGATACAGCTCGCAGTCAAGTCCCTGTGATTCCAGGACGAAGTACACCGGTTTCCAGTAGTCGGTGGCCTCCATCCCGGCCTTGGTCACCCCCAGCTGCGCAGCCAGTCCGCCAGCGCCAGCAGCTGCCTGCGGGTGGTACCGAATGAGCGGGCCTCCTGCTGGCGGCGGCCCGGCCGGGTATCGCTGGGCACCCGGATGGTGACCTCGATCCCGGCCTTGGCGATGTCGATCCCGGCGACCCGCTCGGCGAACAGCGGCTCGTCCTCCACGTCTTGCACCGGCAACTCCTACGATGACAAAGCGGTAACGGGCGTGGCCGTCCGCGGGAGCTGCGGGCAAGCGGAAATCTGGTCCGCGGGCTCGAAGCGCCATGTCACAGCCCTTAAAGACAGCTCCCAGCGTTCAGGCTCTTATGCGGGGTCCAACCCGCCAAGCAGCAACGACGTCAGCGGACGGCCACCATCCATCTTCCCGGCCGCCCCATCCCGGCGCAGCAGTTTCCCGCACCACAGCCGCACCCGGCCGCCGGCGGCGCGCGCTGGTGACAGCCCCCGCCGGCCCGCACGGTGACCACGCGCCCCCGCCACGGCGCGGCAGCGGCCCCCGCCCACGACGGACGGCCAGCCTGGCAAAATTTTCACGCCGTTACCGCGTCACCTGGGCCACAGACGACTCTTTTGGAAGGAGTTGCCCATCCCGGGCCGGGGTCCGGATGCCGCGAGAACCGGGATGACAAGATGGCAGCGAGACGGTGCCCCCCCGGGCAGCCCCCGCCGGGGCCCGCGGTTCCCGTGTGACGTCAAAGCACCTGCCGGGCCCGTGGTGCGGCGGCCCGGGATTAGATTGTGGTGAATCCGGGCTCCGTGGTGGTGGATAGGGGGTATCCCGTAAGCATAAGAAAATAACGTGAGTTCCCGGTGTGTCGCGAGCGGCGGACAGCCTCGCACCATTTGCGTGATTTGCCATAATTGATCCCCCCGCCGTGCCCCGGCGTGCTTCCGGGTCCGCGCCGCGAAGTCACCTTAGTTTGGAATGCTCACGGGATGCACCGGATCCGCCACGGAGCCCGGATCCACCACGCAAATCCCGGCCAGGACGCCGGGAACGGGCGGCGGGCGGGGCAGCCGGGACCACAGCGGCCAGCGGGACGCCAGGGAGTATCACATG